>Ga0209083_1000806_pt1 | contig 41802 bp, 41 predicted proteins | sample AM7aDNAmetaG_FD_184132 | JGI IMG/M metagenome (GOLD analysis project Ga0209083, IMG submission 184132) | Freshwater microbial communities from Finland to study Microbial Dark Matter (Phase II) - AM7a DNA metaG (SPAdes) (version 3) | ecosystem: Environmental > Aquatic > Freshwater > Lake ... | reverse complement strand
CTTTTTCTCTTTATCATAATAGGGGGTAATTTCGTATAGGTATTCTTGGCCATTTATCTTCTTGATGCGAGTGAATGATTTCATGTGCATATTTAGGCACATAATAGTATTTATATATTTCGGTTAGAGATAGCGAAATGTATCATAGTATGCCTAAATTACGGGGAGGTCAGGTTAGAACTGCTCTTTTTCAGACCCGCACTCCCCGGCCGTTGGACCTGCCCCGGCTTTCCATCATGAAAGCGAAGTCTGCTCTGGTATCGGTCTTCTTGCCATCCGGGATCCGGCCGTAGGTGAAGTCGGTATGCGAGTCGTCACTCTGCGGGGATGTTTTATCCACCATACTTCCAGAGCTGTCATAGAGATAGACAGTTCCGTTGCCGGTTGTAACCCAGGCAGGCTGGCCGTCTGCCACTATGAATCCCTTGGCGTCGATGCTGCCCTTCAGAGCAATGGGGCCCGTCCAGGCAACATCGACGATCTTGACGGTCCAGCCGGTCAGATCCACGGCACTCTCTCCGGTATTGTAAAGCTCTACCCAAACCGTGCCGCTGTCGGGCGGACTGAGCTCCACCTCGTTGATGACCACATCACATAGGCCCAGGCCGGAGATGGCCAAGAGGCAGCAAACGGCTAAGAGCACCTTGAAGAAACTTCCCGATTTTAGAATCATTTTTATCACACATCCAAACTAATATTATTCAGTTACCTGCCTGTATATTGATTTTCCTCTGCCATCCTTAGCGCACATTTGATGTTCCTTTGGTGGCAGAACCGAGGCCCCAATCGCCATCGGTGTTTGTATCGTGCCCATCCGGATGCCTGCCATAGGTGAAGTCGTTGCCTAGAAAGTCCGTGCGTGTGGCCGTCTTATCCACGATTTCGCCGGATGCGCTGTAGAGTGTGGCATATCCGCCGTTATCATGATTCCAGGAAGATTGGCCGTTTAGAACATAGAACCCCAGAGGGGGCAATATCGTTCCCGCTGGAACTGCCGGGAATTTGCCTTGCCAGCTGCCGTCGGTGATGGTAGTGGTCCATCCGCTGATGTCCACGCTGTCATTGCCCGAGTTGTAGAGCTCGACCCAATCAGCTCCTCCTGCAGGTGGATTCAGTTCCATCTCATTTACGACAACCGAGGCTTTGGCACCAAATGATAAAACCAGTAAAGCTGCCGCAAGATAAAACATCTTTGAAGTTGATTTCACTGCTGTTTTCCTCCCGTTCGTGCACTTATAATATCCCCAAATCGCATCAGGGGAATGCTCGCACAATATCAGGGACTCCGGGTTTCAGGTATATTATCGTATCGCAGCCGCCGCTGCCGGAAGAAAAGCGGGCCAAAATATGCGGAGTTCTGCAAGACGAATCTGGAAAACGCTATATAGTTAGAGAGTTATAAACGCGACCAAATAATCAGACGTCATCGAAAGGATATAAAAACCAATAACTAGCAATGAGGTGGATTGGATGAAATTTGCGATTATGTCTTGCAGATCGGCACCTTTAGGGATATTGTTGCTGTTTTGCTGCATCACGCTTGGGCTTATGACAGCGCTTCCGGCTGCATCCCAGAGTGATAATCTCACTCGCATAACAATGCCTATGAGCGATAAAATGAACAATTATGCAGAGCTTGCTTATATCTTGCCTTCTCGAGTGAACGTGGAAGCAGATACCTTGCAGGTCTTGAATTACACTAGTGGAAGAGATGTGAAGGCATCTATTCTCCTGAACGGGAGCAAAGTCAGTCTTTATCTCCTCTATCCCTGCCAGACCCCCCAAGCATTGCTTGAGACTGGAGCACTGAAAACTCTGCTGGCAGCCTCTGATCCGGCAATATTGAAAGCGAATTACAGTGATACTCTGCTGGCTATCAGCGGCCGTCCAGCTATTTGGGGACAGATGGCAAACCAGATATTTGCGGCATATCAGCCCACGAACCAGACCGCTGCTGTGGTAGTGATGGATGGGAGCTTGCCAGAGGAGACCATGGCAGATTTCCTTGGCAATCTGACCATAACTCCAAACGAAGGCGTCACACCACTAAGCCCTGGCTATTGCCCTGATACTACTGTCGCTACTGCATCTACAGTCGCTCCAGTTTCAGCGGAGACAACTACAGCTCCCGCTAACGAGACTGCTGTGGCTAATCCCGCCCCGAGCACGCCAGCGGCCGCGACCCCAACCCTGGCAGAGACTGCAAAGAACAATGCATTAGCCGCCAAAGAGAAGCAGGCCGCAGATATGAAGGCAGCCCAGGCAAGGCTCGATAAGATGAGGAACGGCAGAAGATGAAGAGATACTAGGATTCCTAGATATGCCAGGCAAAAGAAGTCATTCGCCAGATCTTATCCGGGCCCGGGGCTGCCGCGCATAAAGGCCGCCGGCCACTGATCTTTTTTGTCTGCCCCGATCGCACCATGGGCTAAAACGGGGATTTATTGCCGAGGGTCACATCACCCGGGGCTCTGACCCCAAAACCTTTTAACCAGGATCATCATAGTAAGAAGGTTATCAATGCTCAAACATCAACAGGAGGTGTATTGATGGCATACGAGAGAGTAAGCGAGCTGCCCAAAAGCGTGCGAAATCTGCCCAGCCGCGCTAAAGCCCTTTACATGAAGGCTTATAATAGCTGCTGGGATGACTTAGAGAATACCGATGAAGCAGCGCGCGAGAAGGCATCTCACGAATCTGCCTGGTCGGCCGTGAAAGAGCAGTACGAGAAGGACGATGAGACGGGTGAGTGGGTAAAGAGCGAAGATATCACAGGAAAGCGCTCGCGCCACCGAAAGAGCAGGTCCAGTGGGGCCTCCTTGCAGGCTAAGGCACACGCATGATGTCCAGAGAGTGATGCTGTCGAGGAACTGAGCCCGAGAAATTGACTCAATTTGGCTCCTCTACAGCTACCTCGTGACAATCCCGAAATCCTGTCCGTTCCGTTGCTGCCATTGGTTGCGGTGGTCTGGTCTTATTGTGATTTTGTTCAGTTCACTAAAGCCATCATTCTATTATTCTCACCATAAATTAGTTATAAAATGCAGTCAAGATTGTTTTGAGGAATTCATATGCCAAAGATGGCAATAATTTATGCGAGCGGTCTGGGAAGGACCAAAACGATGGCAGAAGCCATTTCGAACGGAGCCATGACCATTCCGGGAGTTGAGGTAGTACTGAAAGACGCCTATGATGCCTCACTCGAAGATGTTAAGGATGCCCAGGCTATAGCACTGGGGGGCTCGACCTACAACTACAAGCTGATCAAGGCCATGGACCCGTTCCTGAAAGAGCTGGCAAAGCTTGATCTGAAGGGAAGAATCGGAGTCGCCTTCGGCTCTTTCGGGTGGAGCGGAGAGGGCGTTCCCACTCTCATTATTCGCATGAAGTCCTTCGGCATGAAAGTGATTGAGCCCGGAACCACAGCCGTTCAGGTTCCCACAAAAGAAGATATAGAAAAGTGCTTCTTACTGGGAAGAAATATCGCCTTGGGTCTAGTAAATTAGTCTCGAACCGGCGGTTTGAGGCGTATTTCCACTTTTTTAAATTTGTCTTGCCATTCGGACTGCATTTTTCATTTGAACATCTATTTTTCTTCTTCTCACCAAAATGCCAACATCATTTTATATTATCCGGCTGCATTAGGTATGTTAATAAACCGGAGCCAGAGAACATGAGCAAAGACATTCTGGAAAAGGGCGCCATTGTGCAGAGGGACAAGGAAACCTTTGCTATCGCCCCCCATATTGCAGGCGGCATAATCGATCCCGCCGGCCTTCGAAAGATCGCTGATGTGGCTGAGAAGTATCATGCCAAGGTCCTCAAGATCACCTCGGCACAGAGGATCGCCATTGTAGGGATAGATCCGAAGGACATTGATGATGCCTGGAAGGACCTGGGCATGAAGGCCGGAGCTGCCATCGGTCTATGCGTTCGCAGCGTCAAGATATGTCCAGGAACCACCTTCTGCAAGCGCGGCCAGCAGGATTCTGTAGGAGTAGGCTTGAAGCTGGACGAACTGTATCATGGGATGCAGCTTCCCTGGAAGTTTAAAATTGGTGTATCCGGATGCGCCAACTCCTGCGCAGAGCCTGTCGTGAAGGATATTGGCTTGATTGGAACCTCTAAGGGATGGAGGCTTCTTGTAGGCGGAAGCAGCGGCGTCAAGCCAAGGCTTGGCCAGATGCTGGCGGAGAATCTTTCCGACGAAGAGGTTTTGTCTCTAATCGACCGAATAATCATCTATTACAAGGACCATGCCAAGAAGCAGCGTCTGGGCGAGTTCATCGATGAGATAAGTTTCGAGAAGTTCAAACAGGAGATATTGATATAATTTGATTCGAGAGGCCGATATTAGGGGCCCCTTCGATTTTTTTCCTGATTCATATCAAGGCCACTGCATACCGTATCCCGGTGCATAGGTTGGCTGGTAGTAATAGGCGTTATTGTTCTGATTCCAATAAGCATTGCCGTTCTGGTACATATTCGGGTACGTATTATAGGGCGCGTAATACGGTATATAGGAAGAACCGGATCCTCCATTCAAGAAGTTGTAGGCCTCTGCCATCCATATGCCCTGCTCGTAGTATGCTTTTCCCGGACAGGTTCCGTTGTAGAAGCTTCTTAGTTCGCAGTAGCCACCATCAGGGAAATAGCAGTTTCCATCTTTGGGGTATCCACCTTGATTCACACAATAGGCTTCTAATGCATTTCTCGCCATGTAGTGGCCGTTATCATTTAGCCCTATGGCAAGGACCGGTTCTACCGGCAGCGTCAAGAATAGGGCTGACAATATCAATATAGCAACAAATCTCATAAATATCCCCCGACTCTTTTGTAATCTATGCTCATTCAATCTATGAAAGATCTTTGGTTGAAACTTCATTGAAAAAAGAAAAGTTGCACCCCGGAATTCCGGGGGCCTCGTTTTCTCCCTGTTATTATTTACAGTCTCAAGCAAGCTGTAGCAGCGCTGACTGGAGCTGCACTAGCTGGAGCTCAGGCTGATGTTGCGTTAATCGGTGTGGTATTGTCAGGAGTTGTGACGTTGCTTGGTACAACAACTGGTGCCACAGCCTGGTTGGCGAATACCAATCCTGTTACGCTCTTATCAGTAATGCTTTCTGTGAACTTGCCCTCAGCCGGGGACACAAGTTTATAGCCCGTCTTGAGAACTTCGGAGACGACATACTCTCCAGCAGACAGATCAGAGAAGACGAACTTGCCATCCATGGTGGTGTTAGCGCTCTTGACGACCATTCCTGCTGGCTGCTCCAGGTTAACAGTCCAGTCGGCGAGGCCGGTTTCGTTGTTATCCATGGTGCCGTTTCCATTCATATCATTGAAGGCCATGCCTTCGATGGTGAATTTGGGTGCAGCTACAACGGGCGCAACTGTCACATTGGCGACGGGAGTCTCAACAACGGGTGTGGCGGCAGCGGCCGGAGTGGTGGCAGTTGCGGGCACGCCAGTAGTCTCTGCGGTCTTTGCATCGCTGCCTAAGACTGCGGTCGCCTTCTTGTTTTGATAGCCCTCTCTCTGGGCATTATTGACTCCTACGAGATTGAATGAGTAAGGCGTGACCGTACCTTGCTTAAATGAATAGGCAACCCTGGTGCTCTGAACGGATGGTGTATGAACCGAAAACTTGTTTATCACCATATTTTCTGTCAGATTATGAGCGGGAACTCCTGTTGACAAGCTGTAATTGACTCTTCCTGCAGATGTTGCTGTGTAGGATTGATTTCCTGCACTTTGATCAGTGTACCCCAGAGCAGGCATTAGAATGATAGCTGCCATCATGAGGGCCACGGTAATAGCCAGAACTTTCCTCATATTGAATACCTCCTTTTACTCTTGTGCATAGCACTTATGACTGTAGCTTGAACATCCTCCCTTTTGAGAAGAATTGTCGTGAAGTCTAGTTATTCTTCATATAAATAGACTTTCATGGCCAAAGACCATTATTGTGGGACGGCATCGCATTTATGTCTTTCCGCTCAACCTCCTCCCTGAGGCGGTGGCCGGCCGAAAATAGCGGATCGTGACCTGCCGGCAGTCTGTTGTATTTATATTTTTCAGTTTGGTCTACAATATTTGGACATATAATATCTATATTTTAAATAGACTGCGATTTGGTGCGGGGTGAATCTCTGAAATGCAAGGGCGGCAACAGATGCGACCCATCGCAGTTTGTGCCTGGGTCCGATGGGAAACCTTCCCGGCAGGTGGAGTTGGCGACGCCCATCTTGCTCGCATTATCTTTTACCTTCTGCATCAGATCGCATCTCAACTCTCTGGGGAGGAGGAGGCTTCCCGACTCTCGGCTGCCTTTTTGGAACAGCGTCTTCAAGACAACTCCCGCATCCGGGAATGTGGATGATATCCTTTTCACGTTGCCAGGCCGGGCTTTATAGGTGGATGAGACTATGTGCCTGGCCCCGGCTTGAACTACTGCATAGACTAAATCCTCAATCTCGTAATCGTTTATGCCGGGTATGATGGGGTCGATGCGGGCCGAGACGGGGACACCCCAATCCGCCAGGATCGTCATGGCATCAAGGCGCTTTCCGGGCAATGCAGCTCCTGGTTCCAGCTTTCGGCAAATCGCGTCCTTCAGTGTGGTTACAGTAACCGCCACCGTGGCCCTCATGCCGGCCAGCAAATCCGCATCCTCTGCCACTAAATCTGATTTTGTCACCACCTGAACACGGCAATCCCTTCTTTTCAATATCTTTAAGCATCCTCGGCTCAGGCGGAACTCCTTTTCCATTGGCGGATAGGGGTCAGAGCTGTTAGACATGGCCACGAGTGTGTCAGGCTCGATCTTTGCCGATTCTTTTTCCAGCCGTCTTAGAAGATCGACTTTGGGACGGCATTCTTGAAAGCGGGGGATATAGGACGAGGCATAGCAGTAAATGCAGCCATGCGGGCATCCTGTATAGGGATTAAGGCTCATCTTGGGTGGACAGGTGCATAACGGGCTGTTCCAGGGGTCAAATGGTCTGAGAATCATCTGCGTCGGATATGCTCCCAACTCATCCTGATCTCTTGCCAGGGCTTTCAGGTGACATGATTATGGCAGCTATTGTCTTCTCGGCTCTAATTATGAAGTCATATCCGGAGCCTAAACCCGGGCAGTAAGCGGCCTGGAGATCGCGCGCCATCAACCCTTTGCCTCCGTTCTCGCTCACCAGGGCGAGGTAATCTTGAACTGCCCCCTTGTTCTCCAGAAGCTTCTCTTCAGCGGGAGATATGCCCCGGAAGGGCAGGGCTTTGGGTCCCCCAAGTGTTTCTACCAGTCTCTTTCGTCTCTCCAGATAGGTGCGGTTGCAAACGTCCTCCCCTGCCAGATAGATCAGGTCGTAGACCAAGAGCGCGGGCGATATTTGGCTTCTGCGAGAAAGGCGGCCTCGATTGATGTACTTCACCATCTCAGCCTGGCTGCATATCTTGCCCTCCTGAAAGCCGATGAGATTTGCATCTACAATGAAGTCTTCTTCTATGGCGCTGAGCGACTGTGATAGGCCGTTCAGGTCCATGGCGATGTTGCGAAGCCTGGAAGTGAATATGAGGGCTTCAGCTTTTGATTTATGAACCTGCACCCTTAAGCCTGGATACTTGGGAAGATAGGCAAACACCCGGCTCTCGCATCTGAATTCTGGTGCCCTGCAGGAGCGAATTATCATGAAATTGATGGGGGTCTTGGGCTGTACGCTTATTCCTTCCAGGCCGGAATTGAGGGCCATGCATGCGATACTTCCCGGATCGGGCAAGAGGTTGTAAGCCCTTAAGACCCGGTCTTGATCGCAGTGTAAGGCCTGGATTAGAGCGGCAAGCATGGTCTTATGCCCGACGCCGGCCAGCATATTTCTGAGAGCTGTGCGGGCGATGTACTTTCCCTCCTGGGGGGTTGCCTCCAAGAATAGGCCTCTCAGGAAGGCATTCTTCCGCTGTTCGGATTCATGGCCACTCATGCGAGAGATGCGTCTCAGTCTCTCGTAGACAGATAGGGCCTGCAAGGGCTCGCTGCAAAGCGAGTGCTGCCCTTTCCGGCGCAGTGCCGCCTCCGCGACCAACCCCATCTCACCCATTCCTTCTCGAAGCAGGGGAACGTCGTCCTCGGATACCTCGGCCAGTGCCGTCATCAGCGCTTCGGGGCCTATTCCCATCTCCCTTTCTTCCCAGGGCATCCAGAGCTCGCCCAAAAGGAGCCGCACTGTTGGGCAGAGCATCTCTGGGTCTTGATCTGCCAGATGGCGTGCCGTCAGATCGACCTTCCGGCTGCGTGGAGCCTGGGAGATGTCTTGCAGGGCCTGGGCAATTTGGCAGTAGAGCATTTACCTCGTTATCTTGATCTCCTTTAGATCCTCTGCCTTCTTGGACAGATCTTCAATCATGGAGTCCAGCTCTCTCAGAAATGATATGGTTTGATTGGTGGTCACTGCACCCGGTGCTGTTGCTCTGATCAGGCCCTCCTGTTCCAATACACGCAGTGAATAGCGCACCTTGTGGCTGGGGATCTTTGTCTCTTCCGCCAGCTTGAGGATACCGATGGGCTCGTTCTCTACTACCTGCTTGAGTATGACCAGGTGCCGCTGTAGCATCTCAAGCTCACCCGTCACCTTCTCGGTCAGAATTAATATCACATCCGCGCAAAGGTAAAACAAGAATTGATTCGAGTCTGGGAAATTCAGGATCACTTGGCCCCAAGAGTCTCCAGAATTCGTCCGGCCCATTTGAGGGCAGGACGAGAGGGCGATAGCCTGCCAGAGATTTATGCCTGGCATCCAGATTTCGCCTCGCGAACGCGCGCAACATTCAGTAACGCGATCTGCGGGCGAGGAAATCTATGCCGTGCCTGGATGTCACGCGCTTGCTCTGATCCTTTCCCAGTATCTGCGGAGACGATACACCCGTCACAACAAGCATGGTTCTCAGGGCATGCTCGAGGTTCTGGTCTATCTGCGCCCCCCAGATTATGCGAGCTTCAGGATTGATCTTCTGGTAGACCTCATCTACCACGGTTTCGGCGTCGGTGATGGTCATATCCGGCCCTCCCACCACATTCACCAGAGCGGAGGTTGCTCCTGATACATCTACATCCAGGAGGGGGCTACGGAGAGCCTTCGCAACGGAGTCCCTTGCCTTCTCTTCGCCTTCTGCTTCTCCCATGCCGATCATGGCCACACCGCCGTTAGTCATAACTGTTCTGACATCGGCAAAGTCCAGATTGATGAGGCCGGGTCTGGTGATGAGCTCCGTTATGCCTTTGACGGAACGCATCAGAACTTCGTCGGCCACTTTGAAGGCCGCTTGAAGTGGAAGGTTAGGCACCACATCGAGAAGCCGGTCGTTGGGCACAACGATTACGGTATCCGAAACCTCCCTCAGCCTCTTAAGGCCTGCTTCCGCATTCTGCATTCGGATGGACCCTTCTGCGCTGAAGGGAATGGTGACGATGGCAATGGTCAGAGCGCCTGCTTCGCGGGCGGCTTCCGCCACAACAGGAGACGCTCCTGTACCCGTGCCGCCTCCCAGGCCGCAAGTGACGAATACCATATCCGCTCCTTCTACCGCAGCCTTGATCTCGTCGATGTCCTCCTGTGCTGCCTCTTCACCGATGGCCGGCAGGCTTCCTGCCCCAAGGCCTCGCGTCGTGCGTCTGCCGATGAGGAAGCGCCGGTCGGCATTGATATGCAGAAGGTGCTGGGCATCGGTGTTGATGGCATAGAGCTCGGCTCCCTGTATGCCGCATTCTGCCAGGCGGTCGATGGTATTCGAGCCGCCACCGCCACATCCAATGACCCGGATGACTGTGGTCAGTTCTTCCAGAACCGACACCAGCTCTTCATCGCTCTGGATTATGCTCGAAGGCTTAATCCTGCTCTCCGCCTCAGATCTGCCCAGGGCGTCGTCGATGATGTACTTAATCTCCATCCCCCCAACTTTTTTCTGCCTGATCCTAGTAATTTATTAGTATATAGGTTTTTGCATAGAGAATATAAATATCTCAGAAAAATATTATAAACCGTTTGGGGATGATGAGCGAGAATTGCCTCCGCGAATCAAATTACGGGATCTAAAAAAAGGATCCCCTTCCGACCTCAATCGTTACCATCAAATTATAATTATCTTTGTTTCGAAAATATTTTGAGGGGAACGAAACGGATGTGATGCCTTTGAACACAAGGCTGAATTGTATTTATTATTAAGGACTTGGATACAAAGAAGCTAATTTGACTTCAATGATTTGAGTTTCTCGATCTGCTTTGATATCCGCTCTGCTTCCTTTGCGTTCTCTGACTCCAGGTATTCGACAATTTCGGGAAGGCCTCGGTTCAATTTGTAGATACGATATGGTCGACCCTTTCCGGGGTTCTTCTCATCTCTCTCTACGATCCAGTCCAATTTCCGAATCTCCCGCATAGCTATGCTCACTTCAGGCTGCCGAAGATCCGATCCAATTTCTATTTCGCGGGATGTTGCCTCTGCCACCCCGGCAAGGTAAGTCAAAACCTTGGCCACATTCCTCTTAAGGCCTACTTTCATCATTATGGAGGCGAATTCATCTTGTTCGACTTTCAAATCTGAGGCAGCTGATATATTCAAAGCGTTCACCAAGCGCATAACGAATGATGACATATATATAAGTTTCGTTGAAAATAATTCCATGGGCATAGAAATGTTGTCTATCTTAAAAATTATTTTTAATTTAAAATCTCAAGAGATCTCCCAGTCGTTCGACCACCAATGGGCTTTTTCATATCTCATCCACGAGTGAAAACGTCTGGAAGCCGGTCAGAGATACTTACAGAACAGTTTAGGCAGGGAAGATTAAGATAGACCAAGGTGAAGAACATCAGATCAAAGTGAAGAACATCAGGTAATAGGCAAAGCAAACGTGGAGCTATACCAAACGGGTGTTATTCTCATCCACAGGAGGATCAAATGCACATAATGGAGCTGCTGGGCAAATCATGCGTCAAGGTGAGATCGGAAAAAGTACTGGAAGCGAGCGAGCCATTGATCGAATGGTGTCCCCTATTCGATAAGGTCCGGGGCATAAAAAGGGTTACAAGCGAGTCGGCTGCCGCTAATATGGATTTTCGCATCGAGAAACACGGAATGTTCTCGCCTCGACGAAAGCTGGATATGGATACCTTTGTAGGCTTCGGTGCCTCCGAGTCTATGATGACGGGCCTTGAGAGAGGAATAATCGACGCAGCCGTAACTGTATGCGATGGTGCGGGAACGGTCATAACCCCCAACGGAAAACTCGTCCAGGGCATGGGTGGTTACATCTCCGGATTGAAAGAGACCGATCCCATTCCAGAGGTAATCGAGGGCATTCGGACCAGGGATGGGCATGTGCTGTCGCCAAAGGATGGCAAAATAGATCAACTGGAAGGGGCGGCATATGCGGCAGCGGCAGGCTACTCCAAGTTCGCAGTAACAGTTGCCGATGCGGCATTAGCCGAAAAGCTGAGAGAGCTCGAGAAAGTGGCCGACATCAGGATAATGATAATAGGAGTTCATCTCACAGGCATAAGCCAGATAGATGCATCGCGGCTCTTAGCGGTAGCCGATATCGTGACCGGTTGCGCCTCAAAGCATATCCGAGAGCAAGTTAAACCTCTGGTGCAGGTGGGAACTGCTGTCCCGCTGTTCGGCCTGACTCCCTGGGGCAAGGATCTGTTAGTGGAGCGGGCGAAGGATGTGGAGCAGCCGCTTCTGATAAATACCATGCCTTTGCCGGTCCTTCCGGAAAAGAAGCAGCCCAGGCCATTGGTATAAATTCGATTGTGAATCAGCAATCGTCCCTAGGGGCAAGGCAGGGTCATGATGGATGCATTGCCGCTCTCCAGCTGCATCCTCATATTCGTATATCCCTGATAAGTGCCGGTCATGGTGTATATGGGTACAGAGCTCGCGCTCTTCTGAACCCGGGCCCCCACTCTCGCTGTCCCCTCTATCTCGGAATGCACATTGTAGACGGAGTTCTCGTTGGTCTGGCTGATGGACGTATCTTTGATGAGATCCCTGATATCGGAGTAGCTCTCCGAAAATTGCGAGCCGACTTCATAATTTTTGGAACATAGGGCGTTTTTTAAATCGCTAGGCTTGATGGGTGCACTGTATGTGGCAGGTTTATTCTGATACACGCCCCATTCGCTCATCTCGGTCTCATCGTAGCCATCTGGAAAGCCGCCGTAGACTTGAGCGTCGATTGATCGGGATATGGTGCCGGTGCCTCTAGTTCCCGTGACCAGTTTCTGCCCATTGAAACCTGACTCGGTCTGGTAAATACGCATATCGTCCGAGTACCCGCTATTGTATATCCAGGAATGCTCGGTAAGGTTTTGGGGAACTCCTCTTGCCCCGGGTATACCGCTAAAGGCAACAATACAAAATGCCGATATGATCAAGAATCCGAGCCACAACTTCATCTGGACACCTCAACTCCGAAACATTCTGGCGGGTGCATTGAATATAAATCTGATCCCTATTCTCTGCCTCGTGGCTTATTCCGTCCTCTGCGTTTGATGTCGTCCAGGCGAATGTCCAGAGATGACTGCAGATCCATGGACCGTCCTGCTCCATAATAATCCAGCCGGGCAGCGATTGCCAGCTTTCCTGCCAGCGCGCGCGATACCTTTCCCCGGAGCCTTTTCGGGGATCCGATCACTGCAGGATGGCGGTAAATGATCCCATGTTTGGGCGAAGGGGCATGACCTTTCAGATGCTTGAAGAGGGATTTCTCAGCACCCATGATTTGTATTCGGCTGCTGGGCATACCGGCCAGGCGGCGCAGGCTCCCGGCTCTGGAGATGAGCCTTGCCGCCAGCACCGGTCCTGCCAGGGAGGAAAGGTTGGGAGCCAGATCCTCGGCAGAGGTGACGACTTCCATCTCCATTATCTTCCTGGCCTCTCGGAGGCCTTGAATCGCTTTCGCGAGCGTGCCCATGTTTTCGTCTGCACAGAGCCCTTCTGCCAGATCCTTTCCATGAACTATCTCCTGGCGGTGCAAACGGGACCATTCATACAGCCTCTCATCCAGCAGATTCACTCCCTGGGACATATCATCCAGGGCTTCCATGGCCTGCAGCAGGTCCTGCTCGGCCGTGGTAAGTTCCAAGAGCTGTCGGTGCACAAGTCTCAGGGCCACATCTCGAAGGCAAGAATTGTATTCGCCGTCATTTGCCATGGTGCCGTGAATAAGGGCAATGCGGCGCAGATCGGGCTGCAAGACAGGGACAATTCGGGTTTGCCCCAGGAGCACCTCAATAATGCTGTCCGCATCTCCTCCGCCAAGAAGGCCCCCCGTCTCTTGGTCAATTTTTCCGAACCAGGTTACAATCTCCATCCGCTGACAATACCTGGCGGTCTGGAATAGATTACTTTCGGGCCGCACAGATTTCTTTTAAATACTTCGGTTGCCTTAGTTACAGTTACCTCTCAACAAAAATTAGGGGGCAGATTTGTTATGAAAGAACTGGTTGATCAGATATCGGCTCGCCTCAGGGATCAGAAGATCGAAGTCCCTGATGAAGAGATCGCGTCTCGCCTGACGAAGCTTATCGATGATTTTCGTGTACCGGAAAGTGAGGCCCGAAGATCGGTTTTGAACTATTTCCTGAAAGAGCACGGCATAATGCCCCAGGTCAGGGCCAGCTCTGAGAAGGTCAAGATCTCAGAGATCAAGGAAGCCGGCAAGTGGGTGGACCTGGAGATCAAGGTCCTGGATCTCTGGGAACCTGCGACTGAGGCTATCTCTCAGACCGGACTTATCGGTGACAGCACAGGATCGATGAAGTTTGTCAAGTGGGCCAAGTCCGAGCTACCCAATCTGGAACTGGGCCAAAGCTATCTCTTGAAGAGAATGGTCACGGACGAGTTCCAGGGCAGGTTCAGCGTGAAATTGAACCGCACCAGCCAGATTGAGCCGCTGGAGAAAGAGGTGGAGGCGAAGCCCGCCAGCAGAGCCGCTCAAGCGGTGAAAGTGGTTGAGATCACGGAACCAGGGCAATGGGTTGATCTGAAGGTCAAGGTGGCTCAGCTCTGGGAGACAACCAGCGATGCCATCTCCCAGTCCGGTTTGGTAGGAGATGAGACGGGTTCCATAAAGTTTGTGAAATGGGCCAAGGCAGATCTGTCCAACCTGGAGGAAGGCAAAAGCTACCTTCTTCGTAACCTCGTCACAGATGAGTTCCAGGGCAGGTTCAGCGTGAAATTGAACCGCACCAGCCAGATAGAACCGTTGGATGTCGATGTGGAGATCGGTTCTCAGGCGGCGGAGTTCTCGGGCGCCCTGGTGGATGTGCAGAAGGGCTCGGGCCTCATCAAGCGCTGTCCCGTCTGCAAACGCTCCCTGGCTAAGGGCGTCTGCAGCGAGCATGGAAAGGTAGAGGGCACCTATGATCTGCGCATCAAAGCGGTGCTGGATGATGGCCGTCGCGTGCAGGACGTCCTCATCAATAGGGAGACCACGGAGCGCCTGGTAGGCCTGACTCTGGATGAAGCCAAGCAGATGGCCATGGAGGCTCTAGATCACGAAGTTGTGCGCAGCCTTATCGAGAGCAAATTGATGGGACGGTATTTCAGCATCATTGGACCGCGAGTTGATCGCTATCTTCTGGTGGAGACCATAAACGATGTCCCACCGGTGACGGAATCCCGGGTGGACGAGCTGACGGCGGAAGTGGAGGCGGTCTGAAATGGCAGGATTTTCTCGAGAAGTGGCGCGCAGGGTTTTTGCCGAAGAGCTGAAGGGCTCGAACTACTCCTTCCGGGATGGAGAGGAACAAAACCAGTATGCTCCTCAATATCTCCTCACTCCTACCGGAGCAAAATGCAACAGGGTCTTCATAGTCGCTACTCTGATTGAGAAGGATGATATCGGAGGAGACACTGAGTACTGGCGAGGGAGGCTGGTCGACCCGACGAGCAGCATACTGATCTACGCCGGCCAGTACCAGCCGGAAGCAGCTCAAGTACTGGCCAATATGGAGGCTCCAGCTTTTGTGGCTGTCGTGGGCAAGCCCAACCTCTATAAAACCGAAGACGGGAATATCATCATATCTCTGCGCGCCGAGTCCATCCAGCAGGTGGACGAGGCTACTAGAAACCTGTGGGTAATGGACACCGCTCGCAGAACATTGGAGCGATTGAATGCATTGAAGAATGCAAAGCCTATCCCAGTGTCCAGCGAATTTGCCACTGCGGATAAGGTGACGTCTGTCGCGCTTCCCCAGGATGCCGAAAGGGCTCTGGAGCATTATCACACAGATGTCGAGCATTACCGACAGATGACGCTTCGTGCTCTCTCCTCTTTGAAGGCTGAGCTGGCCAAGAATGGCCCAGAGCCCGCGAAGATCGAAGAATGTGCAACTCCGGAAAGCGAATCGCTGCCAACGCCCGCGAAGGCCGAACCGGAAGAGAAGCAGGCTACAAGAAAGAGCAAGGGAAAGAAGAGCGAATCCCTGAGTGCCTGGCCAGAGTCTGAGAATGATGAAGAGGTGGAGACCTTTAACCTCACCAAGAAGAGCTGAAAAGTTTTATATAATGTGCGGAGGCTCTATAACATGGGTGAATCAATATGGTAATTGGAGTAACGATGGTGAAGGTAGTGCCGGGACAGGAGAAGACCGTCTACAATGCCTTGCAGGAGATTGATGGAATCAAGGATGTCTACCATGTATTCGGCGAGTTCGACTTCGTAGTTATCATTGAGGTTGAAGGCCTGAGCATGCTCAACAAGCTTGTCGACGTAATCCGTGAGATAGACAACGTCACAGCCACACAGACAGTAGTCGGGGCTGAGCTCTAGCCCTTTTTCCCATTTTATGGAAATCGCTGAGGAGCTGGCCAAGCAACAGAAAGCCATCTCCGTAGCTGAATTTTTTGAGAAAAACCGTCAGATTCTGGGATTCGATTCAGCACCCCGCGCCCTGATCACCTGCGTTAAAGAGGCCGTGGATAATTCTCTCGATGCCTGCGAGGATGCAGGGATACTGCCGGACATCTTTGTGCAGATAAAAAAGAGCGGTGATTATTACCGGGTCATCGTGGAGGATAACGGGCCGGGAATTGTGCCGGAGGAGGTTCCTCGGGTCTTTGCTAAACTGCTCTACGGCTCGCGTTTTCATACTCTGCGCCAGAGCCGGGGCCAGCAAGGCATCGGCATCTCCGCAGCGGTACTCTATTCGCAGCTTACCAGCGGCAAGCCCACGAAGGTCATCTCCAAGATCGCTCCGGACAGGCCCGCCTATTACTGCGAGCTGCTGATAAACACGGCCAAAAATGAACCTGAGATCCTCAAGTCGGAAGAGGTGGATTGGGAAAGGCCGCGAGGCACGCGAGTGGAGCTGGAGATGGAGGGCTCTTATGTGCGCAGCCGGCGACAGTCCGTCTTAGGTTCTCTCAAGAGCACGGCCATCGTCAATCCCCATGCTCGTCTGACGCTGGTGGAGCCGGAAGGCAACGTGGAGGTCTTCGAGAGGGTGACCGAGAGTCTGCCCAAGAAAGCCTATGCCATTCAGCCTCATCCAGACGGAATCGAGCTTGGGGAGCTGATCAAGCTCCTGCGTTATACCGACAAGAAGAAACTGCGCGTCTTCCTGAAGGAGACTTTCTCGTCCATAGGCACCATATCGGCTCAGGAGCTATGCAATCGGGCTGGCCTGGACCCGGAAGAGCTGCCTACAGGTCTTGGACACGCAGAGGCAACGCGACTGCTTATGGCCTTCAAACAGATCAAAGTCAAGTCGCCTCCAGTCGACTGTCTGTCACCAATCGGCGAAGACCTGATCAAGGCCGGTCTGGAGAAGGAGTTTCGGCTGGACTTCATCGCCACAACAGTCCGGCCCGTTTCCGTCTACTCCGGGAATCCGTTCCTGGTAGAGGTGGGCCTGGGATATGGTGGAGAGCTGGCGAAGGAGAGCCGCCTAGAGATTCTGCGCTTTGCCAATCGCGTTCCCCTCGTCTACCAGCAGGGCGCCTGCGCCATAACTCATGCCGTGGAGAGCGTCGCCTGGAAGAACTACTCCCTGAGCCAGCCTACAGGAAGCGGAGTCCCGGTTGGGCCAGCGGTGCTGCTGGTGCATATCGCATCTACCAATATTCCCTTCACATCCGAGAGCAAAGATGCACTGGCCGATATGCCGGAGATCCTTACGGAGATCGACCTGGGGCTGAAAGAGGTATCGCGAAAGCTGCGCCGCTACCTGAGCCGGCAGAGCGTGCTATCTGATAGACGGGAGAAAGAGGAGATAATTCGAATGATCCTGCCTCGCATCGCGAAGAAGCTCTCAGATGTCTTAGAAAAGCCGGAGCCCGATATCGGGCCGGTAGTAGCCAAGATCATGGGCAACCTTCTCGTCTATAGACGCCTGGTACAGCAAGATGGCCATTTGGCCATCAGGATCATGGTAGAAAATCACAGCGATCTGGTGCGATCCTTCCAGCTTCATGAAGTGCTGGGGGAGGAGGCAGTCGCTGTATCCCCTATGGCCAAAGTCATCCCTATGGGAGATGGCTACGACCACCACTGGAAGTTATCCGTCGGTCCGGGGGAGAGCACCATTCTCAGCTATACGGTTCACTCTGATGGCGGGCCGAGGAAAGAGCCGGTGGTGGAGGGTTTGGAGGCAGAGATTGTCACAGGAGCCAGGGTGATCTAATAAAATGGCGAAGACTGAAGAGGAAAAAGCTTCCAAAAAATTGGAAAAGACTGCCCAATCAAAAAAGGCTCAGGAGAACCTTACGGGCCTCGCAGAGGATCTTTACAATCAGTTCTTGCAGGGCATAGTGCCGCACATCACTTTACCCTCAAGAACCAAAGGCAATATCGAGTTCTCCACCAAAGAAGATGTTTGGGTTTACGGAGACCAGGAGACGACGCGCAGCGTGAAGACCGTGCGCGGAGCCAAGACTCTTCTCAAGACCGTCCACCTCATCGAACTGCTCATCAAGGAGCACCTCAAGAACAATCGCGGCTCGACATTAAGAGAGATCTATTATATCTCTGAGAACTGGGACATAGCGAAATTCCACGAGCAGTCGGAGAGCGACCATCTGATCGAAGACCTGGAGATCGTAACCAATCTTCACCGGGAGGACTTTCACGTCCGGCCGGAGGAGGACGGGGCGGCGGTATTCGGGCCGCTGCGGCTCAGAGAGCAGACACGACGCGGCGAGCGCGAGATGCACTGCCAGGAGGATGTGGGTGAGGCTGGATACCAGATACCCTTCAACGTGGATAACGTCGAGTTCCTGAGCCATGATGCCAAGATGGTCATAGCCATTGAGACCGGCGGAATGTATGCCCGGCTGATAGAGAACGGCTTCGACGAAGAGTACAATGCCATCCTGGTGCATATCAAGGGTCAGCCGGCCAGGTCCACGCGACGCATCATAAAACGGCTCAACACGGAGCTGAATATTCCCGTAGTCGTCTTCACAGACGGCGATCCCTGGTCCTATCGCATCTTTGCCAGCATCGCCTACGGTGCCATCAAGAGCGCTCACCTCTCCGAGCACCTGGTTACCCCGAAGGCGCGCTTCGTGGGGGTGCAGCCCAGCGATATCGTGGACTATAATCTCTCCACAGACAAGCTCACCGATCAGGATATGCAGGCATTGCGCAGCGAGCTGACCGATCCACGTTTCAACACGCCTTACTGGGATAAGCAGATCAAGCTGCAGATTGATCTCAAGAAGAAGGCAGAGCAGCAGGCTTTTGCCGGCAAGGGCCTGGATTATGTGACCAAGACCTATCTGCCGGAGAGGCTTACCGAGATGGGGATAATATAACGATTATCGATTTTCATACTCACATCTATCCGGAAAGGGTGGCGGCCAAGATCTTTCCCGCCGCGAAGAAAAAGCTGAAGGTAGAGGTGCCGGGAACCGGTGCGCCCGAGGACCTTCGCTGTCGCATGAGCGGTTCAGGGATATCCAGGTCGGTTCTCCTGCCCCTGGCCAAAGGCCGGGAGGATGTGTCCAGCCTCAACGACTGGATCCTATCCGTCTCAGGAGACGGCCTGATTCCCTTTGGAGCCGTCCATCCTTTTATGGAAAACCTGGATGGGGAGCTGGACCGGCTTGCTGCTTGCGGAGTTCGGGGCGTCAAGATGATGCCCCTGCTGCAGGAGGTCTTTCCCGATGATCCAGGCTGCGGCAGACTCTACGAAGCGCTGATCGAGAGAAGGATGATTCTTGTGACTCATGCAGGGCGAGATCCTCTGGATAGAGCTGAGATCTTCGGGACGCCGGAGCGTTTTGCCAGAGTCATCCAGTGCTACCCCGACCTTCGTCTGGAGCTGGCTCATCTGGGAGGCCTGCGCATGTGGGATGGTGTGAGACGGCATCTTTTGCCCGCGGGCAGAAATGTCTATTTCGATACCGCTTACGTCTCCTTCTACTTGACCCCGGAAGAGATCATGGAGCTGATAGCGGACATCGGTCCGGAAAGAGTCATATTCGGCAGCGATTACCCCTGGGAAGAGCCGGGCCGAGCAGCGGCAATTTTAGAGCGCCTGGAGCTCGGTGAGGCGGATAAGGATGCTGTGCTCTGGAAAAATGCGAGCGAGCTATTGGACGGGCCAATTTGAAAAAGAAATTCGATATCGATTCCAGGCCAAAGATTTATACTTCTATAGAATACATATGCTGATCCATGAAACATGATCTTCTCGACATTTTGGCCTGTCCGCTGTGCAAGGGAGACCTCACTATTGAGGTATTCGAAGAGAACGAAAAAGAGATAGTGACGGGCAAGCTCTGCTGCAAATCATGCCAAGAATGCTACCCAATCGAGGACGGTATACCCAATATGCTGCCGCCCGACCTGAGAGACTAATTGAGTACTTCGCGCGCTTGCTATTCAGAGATCCCCTGTCTGCGGTGAAGGCCGCAGTGCGGGAAATTTTACAGGCGAAATATTTATACAATATCATGACACACAGTAATGGGGGGGGTTGGAATTGGATCATGTCGTTCACATTAACAATGGCAGTGATGCTGCCAAGCCCGTAATTCTTCGTCTTCTGCCTGGGGAGGAGACCATCTTCGATCTTCGGGTTGTCAACCACGGGCGGCCCACTGATATTTCTCTGGAGGCCAGCGATCCCGTCTTCAAAGCGGTGCGCTTCAGGAAGCAGGATAGCTACGTGGACAAAGAAGAGATCATACCCATCATGGCCAGAATGCCTGCCAATAAGAACCGGCTGGACGGCGAGATTCTCTTGACCAGCAATGCTGGCGAAAGCCGGTTGCCTATCACACTGTTGCGCGATTCAGAGGATCCTGGCATTGATCTTGCAGGCACTGGTTTGCAAGGGGGCAAGGATTTGTCAAACAACTTGATCAGAGGCGGTTCGGACCCGGAGGACTCCGACCGGGACCGGGATGAATATCAAAGAGAGGATTCCGGTGACAAAGCGGACGATGATGCGGACGACGGCGATGCAGATAGCGATGCCTATGACGAACCCTACCGTAGAACAAAGAGAAATGGTGAAGACTCTGAGGACGACGAAGATGCCGAAGAGGGGGATGATTTCGATGCGCCCGAGAGAATGCGCAAATCCGATAACGACGAAGAGGAAAAGGAGCCCCGGCGCATAGTATTCTCCCGTGACCGAGATCTGCAAAGATATAGATCGGCCAGCCGGCGAAAGAGCGATGATAATCCGGATGAGGTCGCAGTGGGAGGCCGGAAGCTCAGGAAGACAAGCCTCGATGAAGACCTTGGGGATACCGATACCATCGACAAACGCCCGGATAGCCACACGGACCGTAACATCAATAGTCGTATTGACGATCGTTTCGTAGATCGAAGCACCAGGCAAGGTGCAGCTCCCGGTCCAAATTTAGGAGAGGACCGGCCGGAAGAGAGCAATGATTGGCAAAGATTGCCTCCTGATCTTCCAGGGGATTATCAAAACCTCCAGCCTGAGCCTGATAGAGAGGACGGGGGAGAAAGGGGAAGCAGAAGGGTCAGAGAGATCTTCACCCCATTGGAGGCAAATCCGGACGCCGTTGTTCCGGATGGCAGCTACCTGGATCAAGAAGGTCAGGATTTCGACCAGGACAAATTTGGTCCATTCGGCATCACTCAGATCATCCCGATGGTCATATTCCTGGCACTCCTGGCCGTCCTGGGTTTGACGTTTATCACCTATAGCATCCCCGAGTTTGCGGGGGCTCTCGGATCGTCCATCTTGATCGTTACCCTTATCATATACGGAGCGGCTACGCTCCTGAAGGCGTGAATAATGAGATATATTGTGGTCACAGGCGGAGTTATGAGCGGTCTAGGGAAAGGCATAACCGCGGCATCCATCGGCAGGCTGCTCATGAACAGGGGCTATAAAGTCACGGCGATAAAGATCGATCCTTACATCAACATCGATGCCGGGCTCATGAGCCCCTTCCAGCACGGTGAGGTCTTCGTTCTCAAGGATGGGGGCGAAGTGGATCTGGATCTGGGGAACTATGAGCGGTTCCTGGATGTAGAACTCACCCGGGACCACAACATCACCACCGGCAAGGTTTACAGCACGGTCATCGAGAAAGAGCGGCGGGGTGAATATTTGGGCAAGACGGTGCAGATCATCCCCCACATCACCGAGGAGATCAAGAGGCGCATTCGCCAGGTTTCCCGGGAAGGCGGCTGCGAGATATGTCTCATCGAGGTGGGCGGCACTGTGGGCGATATCGAGTCCATGCCGTTCCTGGAGGCCATGCGCCAGCTCAAGTACGAGGAGTCGGGCAACATCTTCTTCGTGCATGTAACTCTGGCTCCCTCGACCATGGATGGAGAGCAGAAAACCAAGCCCACCCAGCACAGCGTCAAAGTGATGCGTGAACTGGGCCTGCAGCCGGACATGATTGTGGTCCGGTGCGAGCACCCACTTCTCTCCGAGACCAAGGCCAAGATCGGCCAGTTCTGCGATGTGCCCTTTGACGCCGTGATCAGCGCCCACAATTCTGATGATATTTACAAAGTGCCCCTGCAGATGGAGGCAGAGGGCCTGGCCCGGTATCTCATGAAGGCCATGCGACTCTTCCCTCTAGAGGAGCATAAGGACTGGGACGAGTTCGTGAAAAAGATGGAGGCCGTGGAGGGCAAGGTCAAGGTGGCCATTGTGGGCAAGTACACCGTTGGCTCGCAGTGCTCGGACCCCATGGAAGATGCCTACCTCTCCATCCGGGAGTCACTGAAGCATGCCGGAATTGAGGCCGGTGTCATGCCCGAGATCGTCTGGGTCGATGCCGAGGAGCTGGAGCACGGCTCGCCCGACCTCATTTTGCGGGATATGGATGGCATCCTGGTGCCGGGCGGATTCGGATCAAGAGGCACGGAAGGAAAGATGAAGGCCGTGCAGTATGCCAGGGAGATGAAGGTTCCCTACCTCGGAATATGCTTTGGCATGCAGCTTGCGGTGATCGAGTACGCCCGCAACGTCTGCGGCCTGGATGGCGCAAGTTCGTCGGAGTTCGGTGCCACGCCTCACCCCGTGATTGCTCTCCTACCTGAGCAGGAGAAGATCAGGCACATGGGCGCGACCATGCGCTTGGGCAATTATCCCGCTCATCTGAAAAAGGGCAGCCTGGCGCACATGATCTACGGCAGAGACGAGATCGTGGAGAGGCACCGGCACAGATACGAAGTCAACCCCTGCTACATTCAGCAGATCGAGGATAAGGGCATGATATTCTCCGGCACCAACGGGGACCTGATGGAGATCTGCGAGATACCGGATCATCCCTTCTTCTTCGGATCGCAGTTCCACCCGGAGATGAAGTCCCGGCCGGGCAGGCCATCGCCGCCGTTTTTGGCTTTTGTGGAAGCGATGAAAGATAGGGTAAATAGAAAATAAACAAATCCAATTTTTTTAATCTGCCTTATTTATAAGCCCTAAATCAATTAAGTACCGCGATGGTTTTTGCTTTCTCACACTTCCCCAGGGCATTACTTTTGTTCTGGGATATGAAAGTAATAACACGCGCCTAGATCTCGTTATTGCTACGAACATGTTCCGCTTTTCTTCTTGCAGAGCAGGTCCCTTAGCTCGGTAATCTGGAAACGTTCCTTCGGTCATTCCTACAATCACAACGACGTCAAATTCCAATCCTTTTGATGAATGCACCGTGAGTAGAGCTACACCTTCCTGTCTTGGTTGCTGAGTAGTTCCCAATGCTACTTGGCCGAGGAAAGTTGAAAGACTATTTTGGCCTCCTGGTTGGGCACGCAAGAATGAATCCCAGTGTTTTCTCCAAATTATAATATCTTCACTAATTAGTGCGCATTCCTCTTGATCAATTTTACTTTTAGAGTATTCATCCAAATAATCCATTGCCTTTGCAAAATCAAGATTATGTTTATTACGATTCATCAAAATTAATGCGGATAAAACAGTGCTGTGATCCTTGTCGGTTACATATTTATTTATGTTGGATAAAATTATTTCTGGATCGTTAGTGGAATCCATGACAATATTTTCAGCACTAATCTTCCACCTCTTTAGGAGCATATTTATATGCAATTTGTCTGATGGATTGGCCAATATACGAAGACCTACCTCGAAATCGCGCAATAAATCAGATTCGCTTTCATGCTGAGCGGAAAGCTGCTTGAAATAAGGCATCCTTTGGTTCTTTAATTCGTTCTCAACACATGTTAAAGCGTATCGATTTCTTCCAAGAAATGCACATCGCTCAAGTGTAATTGGTCCTTCAATGTCTTTATGGCCTAAAGAAATGAGCTTTCGAATGCAATTAATAACCGATATTGCCTCATGCTGTTCGTCTTCTCCTTCTATCAGCCTTATCGATCCAGTGAGAGCTGGCTGCCCATCTATCTCGTATTCAGGAATAAGCGTTTTTGCAGCTTTAACTACTACTCTAGAAGATCGGAAATTCTCGTTTAAAGAAATATTTGTAGCTCCAAAATCGCGTTCAAATAAATCAAGGTACTTTGGATTTGCGCCGTTCCAAACAAAAATTGCCTGCTTTGGATCTCCAACCATCACTACGTTTCGATGTTCAGATCCACAGAGAGCCCTCAGAACTTGATATTGAGCTTCATTTAGGTCTTGTGCTTCATCGATGCAAATATAGCGATATTGGCGTCGATAGAAGTCCGCAATTTTCGGACGTTCTTGAAATAGACGATAAGTGAGAAGCAACAAATCATCGAAATCCAAGACGTTCAAAGCATGCAGACTATCATTATACGCTCCATAAATTCTCTTATCGGTGTCATTCTCCATCATTTCTGGAAGCATGAGTTGGTTTTTGGCGGAACCGATCATCTCTAGCCACTGATTCAGCAACTTTTCTCTGGAATTCTTATCTGAGTATCTCAGGATTATTTGGCTTAGGACGGGATCTTCCATAGTGGCTTGCAGTAAGACCTGCTTGCGATCTTGATATGATTCAAAGATATTTGGCAGCCTCTCGACACCAACTGCTTTGCCTCTATTTGAAAGTACTTCCATGCAAAAACTATGAAGAGTTCCAATGAATGCTCGTTTCTCTATATTTCGCAAGTCGCTTAAACGTTCCTTCATCTCATTTGCAGCTTTATTAGTAAATGTCAGAGCAAGGATACGAAAATGCTCATTTTTTTCATTAAGAAGGCGTCTTATACGTTCTGTTAGTACCCGAGTTTTTCCTGAACCAGGCCCAGCCACAACTAGCAAAGGACCGTAATCATGTTCAACGATAAGCTTCTGGGTATTAGAAAGTTGAATTGTCATTAGATAATGGCCTCGCGTTTCTTAGAATCGAACTCATTAGATATTTCTTCAAATAGTTTTCTTATTGGAGCTGGGAATCTTAACTCCTCTTGTGGCATGCTCGTTATGGCCTCAGCGATAAGCTTGCCGTATTTTGTCTTATCTCTTTTTAGCTCAGAAGCAATATCTTCCAATGGATTCGATTTCAACTGCCATTCCTTCTGGAGCGCTTCTTTGTGGCGTTCGTTATCTGCGTTCGCCTCAATTATCATATCGATCAATACGCTTTTATATACGTCATTAGATATATATTTTTCGAAATTTTTCCCCTCGGGAATTTTGATAAATCTCGGTGTGTCTAATGGTATGGATAATTTCTTAAGGCAACTATTAACGGCATTTGCTGCATTATCCTCTCCATCTGAAAAAATGTACCACGGGATTCTCAGATCCGTGGCTAACACGAGGAATGGCAGGTAATTCAGACCGCCTACAGGAACCATCGTTATTCCTAGTGCATTTGGATGAAGATGCCAAAATTTTTCGGCGAAGACCGGTAATGCCTGATCTTCTGTTTGCTCCCCCTCGAAAAGAATAATTGTGCGGGCATATAGGAGATCTCCGCGCGTACTTAGAACCATTCGCTCTATTCGCAACGCATCGTCTCTGGAAATGGACTGGTCTATTCGCGAAATCTTAGTGTAGGCCCCTTCTTTGTAGAAATGTCGCAGTTGAGTTATCTTTCCTTGGCTCGCGATTATCGGGGAATGAGTACTAATAATACGTTGGCCTGGGATGGCATCTATTTGAATAAAAAGGGCTCTTTGAGCTTGCGGGTGAAGATGAGATTCGGGTTCTTCTAACGCCAACATTGTATGAACTTTCTCTCTATCAGAATGTGTTTGACGCCATGTTGTATATGCCCTAAAAGTCAATACCGCAGCGAGACTTCGTGTTCCCATACCATGCCTCGACAGAGGGAATCTTTGAGCATCCTTCGTGGCATAGCTTATGTCCATTCCATTACTCAGATCTCTCAAATGTCGTGGAACCGGAGTTATTGCCACGCTGCCTTTGTTGCCACCAATTGTTTTATATAATTCATCTAAATGGTCTTGGACATGAGAGAGGACTGGGCTGCCTGAGATGATATCTTCATTGAGATCTGTTAGTATTTTTTCGAACTTGTCTATTGAGGTGTCATCAAGATCCAGATCTGATACCATTTTAGACCAGAAGGAATTACGATTCTGCAGTTCATCTTTTATGTCTCGTTTCGCATCCAACAGATAGAGGCCAATTGGCTCTATTTGAGTGAATGAAATTGAGTTTTTTGTTTCTGAGTTTGACCATTCAGGGCCGCTTTCCAGATCTCTCAGAAAATTTCTTATGATCGCATATTCTCCTTTTGTTGAATCCCATTTTATTTGGCTTCGAATTCCCACAAAATCATTTTCAAGATCATCTTGTGATATTCCTTCCCCCCATAATTCTAACCAAAAACTTCCTTCTGGGAATGTAGAGATTATTTTGCCATCATCATCCGTAGGGCGTATTATGATATCTATAATTGCTTCTCTATCTTTTGGGACCTTCTTTTCTTCGAGCGCCAAAAAGATATCGTCCACAGAAACAGCATGCCTTCCTGAACCAATCGATGCAAAGAGCGCATCCAAGAAACTTGTTTTTCCAGAATTATTTTCTCCGATAAGCACTGTTAGCCAATCTAGATCGATAAATACATCTCGTAGTGACCGAAAATTTTTGATGCGAACTTCCGTAAGTTTGATCCCACTATATTTCGGTTTTCCTTCCATAAACCCTCCTGAAGAAAAGATAGTTGATCGCACCCCTATAATCCTTCCGGCCTGTTTGCTGCGCCCCTGAATTCTTTACATCTGCACTAGATTTTAACCAATCTTAATATGCGTCAATCACTCGCGCTCCCGCACGGGGCCGCAAGCGACCGAGTCTTCACAAGGGCTTTGAGGGCAACCTCACGAGAAATGAATTATACCTAGCAATGATCCTGGCCCCATATCTAATGCAGCTCACATATCCCTGGCTCCTGCCCCCCCTCGTTAATCTTCATATAGATGCAGACGCCTCTGCTATCCCAACACCCTTTCGCTCGTTCGACTGGTTGCCTGGCTTTGAACCGATGGATTTATCTCAACGCATTTTCTCGTTAAAGCCTAAAGCTATTTCAACTTGTTTCGCATCCATCTGGTAGACAAGCAGTAAGATAACTTGCCACGAGAGCTTCAATGAGCAGAAAGTACTGGCTGGATCTCTTTACAGGAACAACCTGGGAGGAATTTCTAGAGCACGGCGCAAAAGTTAGCGGCTTTAGGGAAAGTAGAAAGAAGACAGCGGAACGAATCTCCCCAGGTGATTATCTCCTTTGCTACTTGACGGGCATTTCTAGATTTGTTGGCATCTTAGAAGTCAAGTCCAAATGCTATTTTGATACAACTCAAATCTGGAAAGATGAGCAATTCCCGATTAGATTTGAAGTTGAGCTGGTGGAAAAACTGGATGCAATAACAGCGATTCCTGTACTCAGTCTCAAAGATGAACTTCAACTATTCAAGGGACTTAAGTCCAGGAATGCCTGGACCGGATTCTTCCGGGGCTCTCCAGCCGAATTTAACTTGAATGATGGGGAAATAATTTCCAATGCCATAAAGAGAGCCGTAATGAATCCGGTTGAGTTGGAATACGACGAAAGGAAATATCGCCGCAAAACGAAGACATATGAATCAAAGATCGGCGTAGTGACTGTTCCTGAAGATCATGACGAGGATCAGAAAAAAGCTCCCATCGAAGAGACGACTCACGAAGAAATTCAGCTGCTCTTGCTGAAGGTGGGCTCTGAGCTGGGCCTCGATGTATGGGTAGCCAGGAATGACCGGAACAGAAAGCACAATGGAATCAATTTTCAGGATGTTCCAAATCTGAGAAGAGAGCTTCCCAGGCAGTTCGACGATGCCACCAATAGGACGATAGAATTGATCGATGTTCTCTGGCTTCAGGGCGAGGCGATAGTTGCGGCTTTTGAGGTGGAGCACACAACGACAATTTATTCGGGCTTATTGAGGATGTCGGATTTGGTAAGCATGCAGCCTAATCTCAAGCTCGATTTATTCATAGTTGCACCGGATGAACGGAGAGAGAAGGTATTCTACGAAATTAACCGTCCGACCTTTGCCAGGCTAAAGCCGCCCCTCCCTAAAATCTGCCGATTCATTCCTTACATGGAATTGAAGAAGGAAGTCGAACAGATCGGAAACCGAATGCGTTACATGAAACCGGAGTTCATCTCAGAAATTGCAGAAAGCTGTGAGCCAGACTATACCTAATCTGCTTACTGCACTTCCAGATACTAGTGCCATCCTCCAGGCACGCGCCCGTCCTCCCGCACGCTCGCCTGCATGCGTGCGCTCCTGCGGGTGGGCGGGGTCCGACGGCGCAATTGCCTAAGTTATTGATGGGAAGATGAGACAACTCGTCCCGCTCTTTTCATTCACATGGTTTGTAGACATCAATTTCATTTAACCGCTGAAAATCGGTGTCATTAGTAGCGATATTGGAAATGCCTTCGGATTTGATAACTGCCAGGTGAGTGGCATCGGATATTAAGAGCCCATATTTATTCGAGAGATCGACTGCCATGTCAAGCACGGACTCATCGCAACTACAAATTATCACAGCCAATCCTCAGATTCGACAATTCCATCAATGAGATCTACGTCATCCAGTGCTATTGAGCCTGCCAATCTCTCCGCAATGTTCTTGCCCGGATTGATGAGAATCTTTCCATCTATTACATTCAGAAATAATTTCTTACCATCATATATGCCCAACTCGGCCATAACGGAATTAGGAATCTCAATTATCCCGCCTTTCTTAACAAGAACTTCCATTCTCTCACCACGATTTACTAATATGCTTGGCCTCTAAAAATAGATTTCCCAATTATGAGGTTCAAGGCCCGATAGCACCGACATCCTCCAGTCAAGCGCCCGCCCTCCCGCAACCAGGGACGAGACGGGCAGATGCCATTATTTGAGAAATGGCAGGGGTAGGGATGGAATAAGAGTCGAAAAGAGAAAACGGGCTATGAGATTTCCCGTCCTGCTACTTACTTATGGTTTGTATATGCTAATATCTTCTGCTAGCTGAAAATCGTTGTCAATGTGAGAAGCATTATTTACCTATTGGAAACTGACATCTATTCTTTTACCCGGCTAAGCTTATCAACGCCCACCGACATTGCTTTTCCACTTGATAAGTAAATCAGTTCGATCTCATCCTCGGAAACGATCGACCCCAGAGAATAGCCCTCGTTAACTTCAGCGATATAGAGACTCTTATCATCCGAACCGATGGCGCCAGCAAACCCTTCGCTAGCTGTAGTTCCATTCTCGTTCTTATATATCAGATTTCCTGAGAAGATGCGGCCCTCCTGCTCTGTAATAGCCGCGACAAATGGTTCGTTTTGAGTCGCGTTCGAGTAACCGACTCCTGCATCATAACCACCCCACGAAACGGTCCAGTTCCCTTTTAGATTAGGAACTTCTGCCACACAGACCCCTGTAGCAAAGAGGCTCAGTACTAACAGGGCTAAAAACAAAACTTTTTTCATGTGTATTAGTTATTGAGACACCTATTTAGAGCTTTCTTTTTTGCAATAATTTTATATAGTCTCCCATTATGAGCAAGCTTATTTCCGGTTATCTTCCTCGCTGATCGAATAACTTGATCCTCCATGGGAAGGTCATCTGATGAATTACGATAAGTTGAGTCTTAACCGACGCTCAGCCGGACCAAGGTTGAAGCTGACGAAATGGGCGTTGAGATCAATTCCCAAGACACAATAGCCTGGGTCGACAAAGGCATTGCCCTTATGCACAGGGCAAATTTGATGAGGTGCTGCAAGTTCTGCTACTGCAGATATTTTGAATACTCGGTCGTAGCGCCGCCCCGTCTTTTTCATTACTTCTATCCGTGAGTTGATGTTGCTTAGGGCCTGACGCCAAATAGTTTTTCCAATTTCATGCGATTTAGCTGAAGTTAGACGGCTAATCCGCGGATTCGATTATCTCTTTTATAAGTTTTTGGTCATCTAATTTGATTGAGCCAATAAGTTGATCCGTAAGGCTCTTGATCGGCTTGACGAGCAATTCTCCGCCTTTCACGCTCAGAGCTACTCGTTTGTCTTCACAAAGGTCAATCTCAGATAATATTGAACTAGGAAGCTCAATTATCCCATTTTTCTTAACGAGAACCTTCCATCTATCTCACCAAAACATTACCAACATGTCACTGCCTCTAAAAAAAGATTTCCCAATTAGGAGATCCAATACAGGTCAGCCAGGCAGTAGGCCTTCTTCGGACAGACGGCGATATCCTCGCAAAGGCTCGACAGCACCGCCATCCTTCACAAGACGTGCGCCGGGCCCTCCCGCACGCTTTCCCCCGCGCGCGCTCCCGTGGGCCCGTGGGCCGCCGGGCACCGCAAGTTAGTAGTAATGATCCCTGCTCATACAATGACGGCAATCATGATCCTCACTTCCGAGAAAATCCTGGATATCCATAAGCTGGTAATCAGCAAATTCGGCGGAATAGGTGGCGTTCTTTGCCAGGGCACGGTCGACTACCTTGTCGATCAGATCAATGCCGAGCCCGATCTTTTCCGCAAAGCGGCTCTCGCTCTGCATATCGTAGCCAATTGCCACCCCTACCTGGATGGAAACAAGAGATCCGCGTTTCAAATCGCTGAATTGATTCTAAGCAGCGAAGGGCGCGCCATCACTGCAGAAGAAGAGATCATAATCCGAATGCTGCTAAGAATCGACAGCTACCAATGCCAGGTCGATGATGTCAAAATTTGGCTTCTGAAAAACACCGACAAACTCTGAACGCTCACATTTCGGCTAAACGCTTCATAAGCCTTTCATTACGCATCATGCTTTCTTCAAGGCGCAGTCTCTCTTCAGGGGTCAGACCATTCAATTTATTTACTGATATCTCTTGCTCCCCTTTTGATCTTGGAGCAGATTGCCCGGACATGAAGCACCATAGGCTTGCCGGGATTAAATAGCTTATTAAGAGGCGATCCTTGCCTCAAGCATGCACGCTCGCACTCACAAAGTGCGTCCATCTGCACGCGCCCGCCTTCGTGCGCACGCTCTGGCAGGTGAACGCGGCCTGCCTGTGCGACAAGCGCCAGAGGCTGGAAATAGCCGCTCACGGACTCCAGACCACGATTCCATCCACTCGCTCGAGTCCGATCTCTGGTGGCGATATTTCGAACTTGAGCCCGCCTCATTACTTTGATTTGAAACCTTGAGGATCTGCTAGAAGAGTATGAATTACTGGGATGGAGGTTTATCCTTCTGGAGGCAACGACCCGAACACACCGCTAACGATCTCTCAACCGTTAGAGAAAAAGAGACCCACAGGAAAAGTAATAAATGGTTGCAGCACGAAAATCATCGAAAAATGTCTGAGTATCTCTCAGGGAAAGGGTAATAGATGAGCATGTCGAAAAAATGGCCAATAGGAGAACTCGTATGACTATGAAAGTAGAAATCAAGGATAACAAGCTCTTCATAGAAATTGATCTGGAAGAACCAACCCCATCGTCATCCGGTAAAACCCTTGTTGTTGCAAGTACACATGGGAATATCGTTACTACCGCTAAAGTTAATGATAAGCCGATCACCATCGGATTGAATGCTTATATTAAGCCTTGAGCAACCGCAGAGCTGCTCTATACCATGTGGCGGGCTCAGGTCGAGATGAAGGTAGGGGTGGGTTATGTTTCTCGACCATCGGCCCTCGTTTGTGAGCTTTAAGAAGGGCCTCTACTTAACTCGTTCGAGCATATGCCTGAGGGCAGCTGCGCTCGGCCAGTCCGACCTATGGGAGGCTTTCTTGGCCCGTGTGGCTTTTTTGCTGGCGTTTCACTTGGAAGCGTGGCAGTTCTTAGAAAGCTCCGTGTGTAGAGAGACATAGGGTTTGATTCTTACTCGTAAACTAGTGCAGGGGTTCCTGTCCCCCGCAGTTGTCTGCCATTTTTTCCGCCACACTGCACCCACCTGCCTGCACTGCATCCGCTTGCCCCCTCCTCCAGGCTCGCCTTCCCTTGCACCCGGCCACAGATTCACCCCCCCGGCGCCACCCCTCCCTTCGCCTTCTCTTTCGGCCCAAAGGGCAGGCCCGCATGCATGCGAGCGCCCAGCACGCGCGCTCGTACATGTGGGCAACCCTGGCGGAGGAGGACCCAGAGGCCGAATATCGGAACGTCTCACCGATAGAAACTGCAGAAGACCAGTGGGATCAAACAGGAGACATCAATCGCTAAATAAAAAGGCAATAAGCTTATCCTCATAATTGATCAGATCAACAGCTATAGCCCTATCGATCTTATGCAAGGCTGGAAGAAGAAAAGAGAGTTCTGTACTGGTGCGTTTAATCCATCATCTTGGTGACGACAAGCCTCCATTCCCTGCCATGAAGCCCAGCCGTTGTCCAGTAGCTCTCCTTGGTCACTACCTTTTTATTGCCTTCAGTGACCTGGAAGCTATAGTACCCATGGCCCGACCTGGCTGTAATCATCTTCTTTCCCAAGTCCAAAAGGCTGGGGTATGATTTGTAAAGCGGGTCTTCGAATAGGTACTTCCCTATCTGGCTTGCGTCCCTGTCGTAGGCTATCTGACCATCCAAGTGCATTAACCAGAAACTGTAGTCAGTTATGTTGCTTCGATTATTGATATCAAAGTGCAGTTGAGGGGCTACCACGGCGTTCAGCAACTTATCAGGTTCAATGATTGCACTGATGCCACCCAGAAACTCGCCTTGCGGGGAAAATACAGGATATGCAAGGGACGTGCCGTTATATCCTTCTACCAGCAGGAACGGTTTGCTGAACGTGGGGGTTTTAGTCTTTAAGAGATAAGCTACATGTTCCTGATGGCTTATATCAGCCCCTTCGCCACCATCGCATCCTTTGCATTCGGCTGCAATGATCTTCCCATCCTTGCTGAATGTGACGGCTTCTGCCAGGTTTGAGTCAGATTCCAATAGCTTATGCAGGATTCCGCGTGCTGCATCTCCTTCCAGGCCCGCAGCTGACAGACTTTGAGCTGCATTTGCCACTTCTAAGTCCAAATCATTCAGGCTACCTTGCACATCAGCCTGAATCTGAAGCAGCATATAGAGCATATCAGACCCGAATTCTGCACCAGATAGATTGCCATTAGGTACATTAGGTACATTAGGCATATTCTGGCCAGAAGCCGCAATGGCACAAAAAAGCAGAGCAGCTGCAATCGCCATCGTTGCCAAGCCGAATATGCTTTTTTCCGGATTTTTCTTTGTACTCATTGTCGTCATACCATATTTTGTGGTAATTAGCCCCAATTCCAAACTTTCAATCAATATCCCTTTGCTTTCTCACCCTTTTGCATAGATCCCAGAACCCAGGAACCAGGTGCCATCGACGTTTGCAACGTAACTAAGTTTTAGTGCGGGTGTCATGTTTCTGGAGGGATCTGGATAGATGTAATAGTGGAAACCATTCCCCAATCTGGCCATATCGATAGCTTGCTGGAGGAAATAGACTCCGTTGGGATCATGCGCATAAAGACGATTTGTGCCTATCAACCCGGGCTGGTAAGGAAGTGCCAAGGTTCGTCCTTCGTAATCATAGGCAAAGATGTAGCGTCCATCTCTCGTGAAATTGCCGGTTGGATCATTAAAAACCTCCAGAGATTTCTGCATGCCGTTCTCCTTGGTGAATTGCAATGCCTCAGTTACATAGGCTACAAGTTTATTTCTAGCCACCTGATCGAAAGATGCGGATATGTTGGAGAGGTATAGTCCTGTGCCCAGGTACAAGCTGTTATTCACATTCGCAATATAGAGCTGCTTCACCTCTTCTTTACCACCATGGGCGGGATTTGGGAATACGATATACATGGTTCCACCGCCTCTCCTGGCCAGTGCAAGCTCGCGGCCGACCACGTCTACGCCATTGATATCTGACAGGCCGGTTCGGCCAACTAAGTTGGGATTAATGGGATGGGCGATGCATGTCCCGTTGAAGTCGTAGGCGAAGATGTAGCGATCTTTTCGGACAAAAGATCCGGAACGGTTGTTGAACTCTTGAAGAGCCTTCTCCTTGCCGTTATCTTTTAGATAGGTTACAGCCTCATTCAAAAAAGCTATTACTTCATTTTTTTCCGTATTACTGGCAATATAAGTAGCCGGAATATACTTGGTTAGAATTTTGTCGTAATCGCTCACGCCATCTGCATCTTTGTTGTTTTTGATATGATCCAGGGCTTGTTGGAAAGATCGAACAATGGAATCCGGAGTCCCTATATTAAATGCATAGTAGCCATCACTCTGAGCTAGTGGATAAGCCACTCTGTAATCGCTTGCGTTCAGGCCTGATTGCTGGATCAGCCATATGCCAGCCAGGTCGTTATATGCCCAGGCGTCAATGGTTCCATTCTTTAGCATCTCGATCAATGGCGTTGACGTAGTTTCAAGGATCAAATCCTCCTTCTTAATGCCGTTATTGAGAAGCAATTTGACCGCCATATCATTCTCAATGGCCCCTATCTTATATTTTTTCAGATCTTCTGGAGCCTCGATAGTGATATTTTTTTTACTTTTTGCCAGGAGTGCATAATTGCCGGATGCCGCCGGTCCCGCCCACTTGAATAGCTGCTCACGCTCAGGGATACGACCTGTCGTAAAGAGAACAATATTGCTCTCATTCAACGTCCTATGATAGCCTTCTGTCCAGGGCAGGAGTTCGATAACGCTCCGATTCAGGTTTACACCCATTTTCGCCCAAATCTCTTCGAGAAGATCCACCGAGATGCCTTGCAGCTTGCCATCCTCTTGGTAATTATAGGGTGGATACTGCTCAGTCATATAGGTTAGATCCTTCGCAGAGACGGCCTGATCAGTGGCCATGCAAGGGATGCTGGTTGTCAAGACAATCATAAGAATTAGCGGCATGCTACAGCCTATTGTAGTAAATCCTCTAATGAGTCACCCTCCGTTACTATTACTATTGCTATTTATTATTAGTTATCATTCGATGCTTATTAAATTTTTGGTTAGGAAAAAATCATTCCTTATAGCATGAGCACAGATAACGGGCACATATGCTCCAGCCCTTATACATTTTGTCATATAATGCCAGGACAGTCTAGGATCGATGCTAAGTATGGCCGACGTCCTAGCCGGGGCCCTGAACAGCCACCTGGAATTGCAGCACTACCACCACACCTTGCTGATTGTGGAGCATGACCCGATGCTCTACGAGGATGCCGAGGAAATGGTGGAATACCTGGCCCAGGCCATGAGCCAAGGGATTAGCGGGATCGACAACACGACCATTGCCTAAAGTAATCCATCTTTATGCGGTCATTTGGCAACGGCATTCGCCAGTTTCTTTCCGACGTCGTTGCATTTTGCTAAGACCTCGGGTGAGGGTGCCCCCACAACAGCCACGCCTTCAACGGCTTTCTTAAATTTGAATGAGCCGCATATGCGATCAAGCACCTCAAGAGCCTTCTCTCCTCCACTACCTCCAGTAGCGAATGCAGCGTACGGTTTTCCTGTCACCTGACCCTGGGAAGGATAGTAAGTTCGGTCAAAGAAATCTTTGAGTGCTCCCGAAATATAGCTGAAATAATCTGCAGACCCGAAAGCTATTGCATCGCACCCGAGAAGGTCTTCCAGCGTCGCGTCCAATGCTTTCTTGATGACAACCTCAGTGCCTTGGACGCTATTTGCGCCCTAGGCGAAAGCTTTTGCCATCTTTTCAGTGTTTCCCGACAAGGTATGATACACGATCAAAACTTTGGCCATCTTTACACCACGATCCTGTTTTTTGCTTCAACTACATTACACGGATCCCTCTTATAGATGTGCATCCGTGCAAAGTGCTTAATCTGGAGTGACCCCCTCCGAGTGGACAATAAGTTAAGCAACATCAATCCTTGTAGGGATGTAGATGAAAAAATTGAGGCGGTACTACGAACGAGATTTCAAGATATCAGTAGTGGCTTCTAGCCGAGCCCGAGTGCTTGAGTCCCTCTATCAAACAACCTGAGACCCGATTACGATTGCAGGTTGCCATTCATCGCTATTGCCAACCACCGGTCGATTATTTCTGACAGTTCTCTTTTCTGGACAGGTTTGACAATGAAATCGTTCATTCCAGCCTGAATACACTTCTCCCGGCCCCCTTGCATAGTAGCTGCGGTCATGGCAATGATAGGAATGCCTGGATTGAGCGCCTTCGATCCACCCAGACGGATGATGCGAGTTGCCTCGAAACCGTCCATCTCAGGCATTTGGCAGTCCATCAATACCAGGTCGTAAGGAATCATCTGGAGCGCATTGACAGCCTCCTGACCATCGGCCACCACATCAACCCGGAGTCCCACCTTTCTCAGCATGGCCTGTGCCACTTTCTGGTTTACAGGGTTGTCCTCCACCACCAGGATGCGTATCTTGCGCTTGTCGTTTTCAGAAATAATAGGCTCAGCGGCGGAGCATTCCATAGCTCCCTCGCCCTTAATTTTGGCAGACTTCTCATCTACCGCTCCAGATCCAGCCGGCCGCGTCTCAAACACCACTGTGAACCAGAAGGTGGAGCCTTTGCCAACCTCGCTTTCCAGGCAGATCTTGCCGCCCATCAATTCCGCCAGCTGTTTGGAGATAGCCAGCCCCAGACCGGTTCCGCCGTATTTGCGTGTTGTCGAGCCGTCCACCTGAGTGAACGGTGAGAAGAGACTATCCTGCCGGTTTTCCGGGATGGCAATGCCTGTATCGATAACTGCGAAGCGAATTGTGGCATTTCGTTCGTCCTCGCTTTCCAGGCGGACGCGGATGGCTATCTCGCCCTTCTCAGTAAACTTCACGGCATTGTTTCCCAGGTTGACTAGAATCTGGTGCAGCCTTACCGGATCTCCGCGCAGAAGCGACGGAACTGCGGGCTCCACCAGACAGACCAGCTCCAGCCCTTTTTCATGAGCGCCGATGGCCAGGAGATCTGCAGTATCTTTCAGCATTGAGCGCAGATCGAAGTCCAGGATTTCCAGCTCCAGTTTGCGGGCTTCGATTTTAGAGAAGTCCAGGATGTCGTTGATGAGTGTTAGAAGCATCTCGCCGTTGACATGGGCGATTTCCGCATATTCAAGCTGTTTGGTATTCAAATCCAGATCCAGCAGCAGTCCGGTCATGCCAATTACCCCGTTCAAGGGAGTGCGAATCTTGTGGCTCATGTTGGCCAGGAATTCGCTCTTTGCAGCATTAGCCTTCCTGGCCTGCCTGGCCAATTCATTGGACTGTTCAATGGCAATTTCCAGATCCTGATTGGTTTGTTGCAGCTCTTGCTCTGTCCGCTTGCGCTCGGTGATATTTAAGGCCACATGGACTACGCCTTTGACAATGCCGTCGGAATCCTTGATAGGAGAGCCGCGAGATATCCAGGTCTTGCCATCTGGGGTCACTAGCTCTCCCTCCTGGGAGTGACCCGTCTCGATAGCTTTCAATGCCGTGCATCCAGGACAAGGCTTCTTCAGGCCCAGGAGGATCTCGAAACAGCGCTTTCCCCGCAGTTCGTCCATCGATAATCCGAGGAACTTTTGCACGGCCTTATTGACCCAGATGATGCGCAGGCTTGGGTCCAAGTACTCCACAGCAACGTGCCTTAAGCCGCCCAAGATTGCCGCCTTCTCTTGCTCCGACTCCCGCAGCTTCTCCTCCGCACGCTTGCGTTCGGTTATATCTCGGATGATTCCCACAATAAACTTGTTCCCGGAAGTGTCCGTATACAATGTCTTCTTGGTTATTATGGTGCGATCGATCCCGTCGGAACCAGTAATATTTTCTTCATTCAAGTTCTCTTTTCCCGTCTCAAAGACCTGCTCATCCTTCTCCAAGAAAACGGCAACTTGCTCCGCTGGAAGGAAATTGTAGTCGGTCCTTCCAATGAACTCTTCAAAACTGTGGCCCAATAATGCACAAAATGCGTCGTTCACCAAAACAAACTGATGCAGCCGATTCTTGACGAATATGGGATCACCTATGGAATTGATTATCTTATCCAGGTAGTCCCTGGATTCATACAACTTATCTTCTGCGCGCTTACGCTCGGTTATGTCCAGCATCACTGCAACGATGCCCGCCACCTCGCCTGCAAAATTGTTAAAGGGCGCCTTGGTAAAGAGAAAATCTCGCCTTACTCGGTCCGCGCACTGCACCGGCTTCTCGTATACCTGGACGTCCAACTCTCGGAATAGCTTCTGGTCCTGCTCGTAATACCTATCGGCCAGGTCAGGAGGGATCGTTTCCGGCAATTCGAATACAGACTTACCGATTATGTTCTCCTTAGGTATACCAACGATTTGCCTGGCAAAGGCATCGTTGCAGCCCATGTATCGGCCTTGTCTATCTTTGAAGAAAATTGGGCTAGGGATTGTATTGATCAGTGTTTCTAAGAATCTCAGGTTGTTTTTAAGTTCTTCTTGGTCTCGTTTGCGCTCAGTGATATCGCGGATCGACTCAATGGCTCCTATTCTATTCCCCGTGAATTAAATATCGGTCCTGCCGTCGCCCAGACATATGCCCCTTTGCCGCCCTGCAATGCAGGTGTAAATGTTTCGGCGTAAAGAGTATTTCCTTTCCTATGCACATATTGATAATTGGAAACGATCTCCTTGTCATCTTTATCGAGCAGATCCAGCAACTGTTGCCTTCGTTCACCATAGAAGGGAATTGTATATTCATGGTCTCCCTGCCCGATCATGTCGTTCCTATCCACACCGGTCATCTCTTCCATAGCCCTGTTCCAAGCGATCACCTTTGCTTCTTTGTCCAGAGCAAATGTGGCGTCGGGCAGGAAATCAATGATATCCGCCAGGCGTTGTTCGGATTCCCGCAGTGCATCTTCCGCTCGTTTGTGGTCGGTGATGTCACGGAAAGTCCATATCCGACCGTAGTATTTCCCATCTCCACCGATTACTGGTGAAGAATAGCGATCCAAGACCATACCATCTTTGAATTCGATCTCATCCCGGCTGGTTTCATCCTGATGATCGTAAAGATACATCACTTTCGCAAGGAATTGGCCAGGGTTCTTGGTATTGCCTGCCACGTACTGAAGAAGAGCCTCGTCATTCTTCTGATTCCTGATCTCTTGAGGCACTCTCCACATGGTTAAAAGCCGCTGATTAGTAATGATTCGTTGCCCATGGCTGTCTACAACTAGAATTCCATCCAAAGAGGATTCGACCTGAGCTTCAAGTAGCGCTGTTTTCCATCGCAGTTCCTCCTCAGCTCGCTTGCGGTCAGTGATATCTGATATGATACCCAGTAATCCTGTGAACTCACCGTTCGACCCAACCATCCGCCGACCACTTATTTATCCCCAGAAATTGCTTCCGTCTCTCCGGAGGTAATGTCGCTCTGTATAGATAGTATCAGTAGTATTCTCCATCATCGCTTGCATGATATTTGCTCCCTCCCGGCGTTCATCAGGATGAATAAAAGCAGGATATGGTGTGCCGATCATTGATTCCAGTGGGCATGCAAATAGTTCTGTCAGCCGATGGTTGGCTTGCGTGATCCGCCCTTCGGTGTCAACTATTATTATTCCTGCACTGGATGTATCGAAAATAGTCCTTAGCCTCAGCTCACTCTCCCGCAGCGTTTCCTCAGCCCGCATACGGTCGATGATGTCATTACCCATGATCATTCCTAATGAATAGTTCTTATTGATACATCTATTGGAAGATTTGCCAGAACTTTCGCCCCACCTTCCGGGCCTTTTGTCCGCAGCCTTCTGCATCCCATCTTCCTGGCGCTCCCTATACACATTGCGCGCTTTATTGCCCTCGCGCCAGGAAGCCATCCAGTAGCTGTAGGTCTTGGAGCCTTTCCGGCTCTGCTTGACCTTCTCCATCTGCCACACGGTCAGATCCTCCAGCCTGGCCTGAAGCTTGCGGGCCTTGGCCTCTGCCAGGGCCGCATTTGCTTCTCCTTGCAGCCTCTCTGCCTCCCGGCGAGTCGCAGGTGCACGGGCGGCTTTCTGCAGGGCGCGAGCGTCGCGGGCGAGCTCCCTGGCTTTTTTCTGGAGGACCTGGTGGCGGTCGAGGAGGCGGTGGGCCTGGGCGCAAAAATAGTAGACGACGAGGTTGCCCTCTGATCACGTAGCTGTTATATCCTTCAGTCTCTGAATGGCCTGCATAGTCTAGGCGTCCTCGTTGTTTTTCTCTTCTTCATAGTGTTTTATGATCTCTTCTATGGGTACACTGAGCATGTAGACCTTAATGGGCCGACCTTTTCCCTCTGCTTTGATATCGCCTTCTTCTATCCAGTTGTTTTGCTGCAATGTACTCATAGCTATGATCACTTCTGGCTGACTCATGCGTGTTGCCGTTTCGATTTCTTTGGAGGTCGCTCCGCTTACGTTCGCGAGATAAGTGATCAGTGAGGCCACACACCTTGGCACATTTAGACTTCGCAGTGCTTCGATGAATTCCAGATCTTTTTCGTCCAACTCTTTAACGACAGATTGTTTTATTATAATCCCTCGTTCTTTATAGATATATTAGTCATATATAAATATTTTCTTTTAAACTAGGTTATCATTTGGAGGGCATGAAGAGCAAAGGCCGATTGTTATCAAAATCGGTGATCTCTCTTTTGTTCTCGGAAAGTTTTATGTCATTTGCTGTTAAGATAGAAATAATGTCATAGAACTTTTACCCGCTAACTAAAGTTATCCATACTGCCTTTACAGATCTTCCTAAATCGGCCTAAATCCTTTTCAGGCAAAGTCCACATTCCATATCTTATAAGAATAGTAATCAAGTAAAACTGAGCGGTGTCTGCTATCGATCAAAAGATCCTAATGCTATCGATTCCGAATATGTGGAACTTGGAGCGCAACATATGCATTGTATTTCCGTTAATCGTCCCTTCGAAGAATGCGTCCTCTTCCCAGCTGACACTATTTCCATTTTGCGTCCATGTTCCGTCTCCCCATTCTTCTTCATTTCGAGGAGGCGTTGTAACCCACTCTGTACGAATAAGAGTTCCATCGTTATGGAATGTAGTATATTTGTAGGCGTCACCCCTGTCAATTAACCATCTACCGACAATGCTATTTCCAGACTCTGGCATAGTAGTGGAAGCGTCGGTTGTGCCGAAAGCAACTGATTCCTGTCGTGTCTCCACCTTTTGTAGGAAGGGATATTTGGTGTCTGTTTTGGTTATTTCCTGATCCCAGCTATTGGTCTCATATCCATCTGCAGATACAGAGAATGACCAGTCTCCTGGATCTCCCGTAATTGTAACATATCCGTTGCTATCTGTAGTCCACTGGAAGATATTGCCTGATCCATCTTGGCCTCTAACTTCAGCACTAGGAATGACAGGTCCGATTGCACTTCCATCGTGGATGTAGAGGGTTAATGCGACTTGTTTGGACGCACCAGAAGCTAAACCTTCACTTTGGAACAGAGTTCCCTCATCACTGCGACGTGTAACGAGACCAGGCAAAACTTTTCCACCCCCATAGACCCATTTATTTAACTCTCCAGGAACTGCGTCATATTGCCCTGCATTTAACTTTTTTAGCAAATCGGAATTCTTGAAATTTCCCGATCCCAAATTATAAGTAAAGCTGACGAGAGCATCAAATTGAGCTTGGGTTAAGGGTACAGTCACATACGTATTTACCGCTTGTTCAGCAATTGCTACATCCGATCTGAGTAGATCGAATGCTTGATCTCTGGTAATACCTCCAAGGAATCTTTGTTCGCTTGTATCTGATCCATCACAATTGCCTTTATGTACTAGTGTCTCGTCAATATTGGAGTGTCGTACAGTATAAGGCCGATTAACTTCATATCCAATCTTGGTGAGCAAGATATGAAGAAATATATCGTAACGCTAACCGAGGACGAGCGTAAGACACTCGGCGATCTTACATCTAAGGGAACGCAAAAATCAC
>Ga0209083_1000805_pt1 | contig 41888 bp, 50 predicted proteins | sample AM7aDNAmetaG_FD_184132 | JGI IMG/M metagenome (GOLD analysis project Ga0209083, IMG submission 184132) | Freshwater microbial communities from Finland to study Microbial Dark Matter (Phase II) - AM7a DNA metaG (SPAdes) (version 3) | ecosystem: Environmental > Aquatic > Freshwater > Lake ... | reverse complement strand
CGTGCCTCCATGGCGAGCGCCAGGTCGTCGGCGCGCCGGAAGCTCAGCACGAACAGTGGGATGAGCACGGGTACCAGCGCGCGCACTCGTTCGCGCAGGCCGCCGCTGCGAAAGTCGGCGCCCCGCGCGCGCTGGGCGCGCATGATCGTGTCGAGCTCCACGAGCAGCGTCGGGATGAAGCGCAGGGCGATCGTCACCATCAAAGCGAGCTCGTCGGTGGGGACGCGCAGACGGCGCAGCGGCCGGCCGAGCCAGGCCAGACCGTCGGTGAGCGCCATCGAGGGGGTCGTCAGGGTCAGCACGGAGCCCACGAGCACAAGCACCACGAGACGCAGGCTCAGGAACGCGGCCAGCTCGAGCCCCCGCGACGACACGTGGATGAACCAGAAGCTGAAGAACGGCTCACCCGGGGCGAACACGACCTGAGCCACGAACGTGAGCGCGACGAGCCAGAGAAGCGGCCTGAAGGCGCGCCAGAACCACGCCGGCGGCACGCCGCTCAGCACGTACGCCAGAACGGCGGCGGCGGCGTAGACGGCGAGTCCGGCGAAGGAGTCGCGCACGAAGAGCGCCACGGCGAGCGCGCTCACGGCGACGAACTTGGCGCGCGGGTCGAGCCGGTGCAGCGGCGAGTCGCCGGCGTAGTACTGGGCGATGGTCGCCTTCACGAGAGGTCCTCGGCCGCCGCCGCGGCAGTACGAGGAGCGCGCTGCGGATCGCGACCGAGCCGCCGCCACAGCTCGACGAAGAAGGGTTCGCGCAGGCGGTTCGCGGCAAGCAGCCGGCCGCCGGCGGCGCTGAAGTCCCAGGCGCCGGCGGCGGCGGCCCGGCCCTCGCGAAGCACGAGCAGCTCTTCGCAGAGCGCCCAGGCCAGGTCCGCGTCGTGCGTCGCCAGAAGCAGGGTGACTCCGGCGGCCTTGAGGCGTTCCAGGATGCCGACGAGCTGGCGCCTGGTGCCCGGGTCGAGGCTGACGAAGGGCTCGTCCAGGAGCAGAAGCCGCGGCCGCATGGCGAGAACCCCGGCGAGGGCCAGCCGGCGCTGCTCGCCACCCGAGAGGGTGTAGGGATGCCTCTCGGCGAAGTGCGCCGGAGGCAGGCCGACCACGTCGAGGGCCTCTTCAACGGCCGTCGACACCCGATCCTCCGGCCACCCCAGCCGCCGCGGCCCGAAGGCCACGTCGTCGCGTGCCGTGGAGGCGAACAGCTGGAGCTCGGGAGCCTGAAAGACGAGGCCCACCTCGCGTTGCCGCGCCGCGTAGCCGACGTCAACAGGAGCTGCCCCGTCGAGCACCACGGCCCCGCTCTCCGGCGCGTCCAGGCCGCGGATCACCTGAAGCAGCGTCGACTTGCCGGAGCCCGAAGCGCCCATCAGCGCCAGGGAGCCGCCCGCCGGCAGCACGAACGACACGTCGCGAAGCGCGGGGATCGGGGCTCTCGCCTCCTCGTAGCTGAACGACACATCCCGACAGGCAAGACTCATGCCGGCCAAACCGGATGGACGCGGCGCGGCGGAGGCGGCCGCCTCGCGGCGGCTCACGGCGCGCCGCCCAGCGCCTCGAGCAGCGCGTCCATGGTGAGCGGCAGGCCGCGGAGGCCGCGCCCCCGCTCCGCGAGCGCGAGCGCCAGCTCCCCCGCCGCCGGCAGGCCGAGGCCGAGCCGGCGCACCAGGGCGACGTCGGCGAACAGGCCGTCCGCGTCGCCCGCGTAGGCCTCCGTGCCGCGCTCGAGGGCGACCACGCGGTCGGCGCCCACCGCCTCGTCCATCTCCTGCGTGACGTAGACGACGGCGAGACCCTCGCCGTGCAGCTCGCGCACCGCAGCGAGCACCTCGTCGCGGCCGGCCGGATCGAGCATCGCCGTGGGCTCGTCGAGCACGAGGACGCGGCGCGGCACGGCGATCACGCCGGCCAGCGCTGTGCGCTGCTTCTGCCCGCCGGAGAGCATGTGGGGCTCGCGCAGGTGCAGCTCCTCAAGGCCGAAGCGCGCCAGCATCTCATCGACGCGGCGCCGGATGTCGGCGGGCGGCCACGCCAGATTCTCGAGGCCGAACGCCACGTCGTCTTCGACGCACTGGGCCACGAGCTGGTTCTCGGGGTTCTGGAACAGCACGCCCACGTCGCGGCGCGCCGCGATGCGCCCGTCGTCGGCCAGCAGGTCGTGGCCGCAGGCCCGGGCAAGGCGCGCGGCCGTGGGCTTCTCGAGGCCGCCCAGCAGGCGCGCGAGCGTGGACTTGCCCGACCCGTTGGCGCCGACGACCGCTACGAGCTCGCCCTCGTGGACCTGGAGATCGAGGTCGGCAAGGGCGTCGGCCGACGCCCCCGCATAGCGGTAGTGCAGGCCGCGGATGTCGAGGAGCGGCGCCGTCTCGTCTGGGCTGGAGGTCATACGCGGCGAAGCTTACCGCATCGCCTCAGCGATACCCCGCGCGGCGGCGCGGGCAGCGCCGGCCCTTCCGACCTCGCTGGCCGACAGGTGGCGCGTCTCGGCGGGTGGCGGCGCCCCGTACGGCGCGAGGGGCGGGTGGCCCTTCGGCCGCCCGCCCCTCGCGCCTCACCTGTGCCCGCGTTGGCCTAGACCAGTTCGATGTAGGCCTGCTCGCTGCCGTCGCCGGGGCGTGGCCCCAGCTTGATGATGCGTGTATAGCCGCCGCTGCGGCCCGCGTAGCGGGGCGCCACGTCGTTGAACAGCTTGTACACGATCTTCTTGTTGCGCAACATGGAGATGGCCTGCCGGCGCGCGTGCAGATCGCCGCGCTTGCCGAGCGTGATGGCCTCTTCGACGAGCGGGCGCATCTCTTTGGCGCGCGCCACACCGGTCTTGATCTTCTCGTGCTCGAGCAGCTGGCAAGCAAGGCCCGTGAGAAGCGCCTTGCGCTGATCGGGCGCCATGTTGAACTTGCGGCCTGACTTCTGATGGCGCATGTTACTCGTCACCCCGCAGTGAGAGCCCGCGCTCGGAGAGCTTTTCCGCGACCTCGTCGATGCTCTTCTTGCCGAAATTCGGGATGTTGAGCAGCTCGGCCTCGGTCTTGTTGACCAGGTCGCCGACGGTCTGGATGCCCTCGCGCTTGAGGCAGTTGTACGAACGGACGCCGAGCTCGAGCTCTTCGATGAGCACGTCGTCCATGCCGCCGCCGGCCGGCGCCGTCCCGAGACCCTCGATGGGATACTCCTCGGTGGAGCGCGTGCGGTCGGGGTCGGTGAAGATCGACATCCGGTCGACGAGGATCTCGGCGGCCTGGCGCAGCGCCTCTTCAGGCAGGAGCGCGCCGTTCGTGGTGATGTCGAGGATCAGCTTATCGTAATCGGTACGCTGGCCGACGCGCGCGCTCTCGACGTGATACGAGACGCGCTTGATGGGGCTGAAGATAGAGTCGATGGGGACCACGCCGATGACCATCTCGGGCGTCTTGTTGCCCTCGGCGGGAACATAGCCGGTACCACGGCGGATAGTGAGCATCATCTCGATGGCCCCGCCGTCGGAAAGCGTAGCGATGTGATGGTCCGGATTGAGGATCTCCAGCTCGGCCGGGATGTCGATGTCGGCGGCCACTACTTTGCCGGGCTTGTCCTTGTAGAGCCGCACCTGAACCTCGTCAAGCTCACCATGAAGGCGGCAGACGAGCTCCTTGAGGTTGAGGATGACATCGGTGACGTCTTCTTTGACGCCCTTGACGGTGGTGAACTCATGGGCGACACCTTCGATCTTCACCGAGCTCACGGCAGCACCCTCGAGAGACGAGAGCAGCACACGGCGCAGCGCGTTGCCGAACGTATGCCCGAACCCGCGGTCGAGGGGTTCTACCTCGAAGCGCGCCCGGTTGCCGGCGAGCTGCTCGCGCGTGATGTTGGGCATCTGAAACTGAAGCAACTGGCCTCCTGTAGGGTCTTCGCCGCGGGTCAGCTGCAGCGGTTACTTAGAGTAAAGCTCGACGATGAGCTGTTCCTGCACCGGCGTGTCGATCTCGTCGCGCGTGGGGGCGCGGAGGATCTTGCCCGTGAGGTTGTCGTGGTCGACCAGCAGCCAAGGAGCCACCGACGACGTGAGGTCGGTGGCGGCACGCACGGTCTCGACGGCCTTGCTGTTGGCACGCACCGACACGACGTCGTCGGGGCGCACCTGGTACGACGGGATGTCGACCTTCATGCCGTTGACCATGAAGTGCGCGTGACGCACGAGCTGGCGCGCCTGGCGACGCGAAGCGCCAAAGCCGAGGCGATACACGACGTTGTCGAGCCTCATCTCGAGGAGGCAGAGCAGGTTCTCACCGGTGATGCCCTGCTTGCGGCTCGCGACCTCGTAGTAGTGATGGAACTGCTTCTCGAGCACCTGGTAGTACCGGCGGGCCTTCTGCTTCTCGCGAAGCTGGAGGAGGTACTCGCTCTGCTTGATGCGGCCGCGGCCGTGCTCCCCCGGAGGGTACGCACGACGCTCGACCGCGCACTTGTCGGTGAGGCAGCGTTCGCCCTTGAGGAAGAGCTTCTCAGCCTCGCGGCGACACTGTTTGCACTGTGCTGATGTATCTCTCGCCACGTGGACCTTCCTAGACCCGGCGACGCTTACGGGGGCGGCATCCGTTGTGCGGCACCGGCGTCACGTCTTTGACACTGATGATCTCCAGACCAGCGGCCTGCAGCGAGCGGACCGCGGTCTCGCGGCCCGAACCCGGCCCGCGAACGAAGACCTCGACCTTCTGAAGACCGTGCTCCATGCCTTTCTTGGCACAGGACTCGGCCGTGACCTGGGCGGCGAAGGGCGTGCTCTTGCGGGAGCCCTTGAAACCGACCGACCCGGCGCTCTCCCACGCGATGACGTTGCCCTCTTTGTCGGTCAGCGTCACCTGCGTGTTATTGAACGACGTCTTGATGTGCGCCTGGCCCACGGCGATGTTCTTACGGACCCTGCGGCGCTGACGCCCTTTGGCTCTTTGAGGCTTAGCCACTCTGCTCTACTCCTCCGGCTGCTCTCGCGGTCACTTCTTGCGCTTGCCGCTGATCGTCCTCTTGGGACCTTTGCGCCCCCGGGCGTTGGTACGCGTGCGCTGCCCGTTCACCGGCATGCCACGACGGTGGCGGATGCCCTTGTAACAGCCGATGTCCATGAGTCGCTTGATGTTCTGCGAACGCTCGCGCCGCAGGTCGCCCTCGACGGTGACCTCACGGTCGATGGCCTCTCGCAGGTGCACGATCTCTTCTTCGGTAAGGTCGCGGACCTTGGTGTCGGGGTCGATGCCCACGACGCCCAGCACCTTGTTGGACGTGGAACGACCGATGCCGTAGATGTATGTGAGCCCGATCTCAACCCGCTTCTGCGGCGGGATGTTGACGCCTGCGATACGTGCCATGCGGACTTACCCCTGCCTCTGACGATGTCGCGGGTTGGCGCAGATCACCTGTACCGTGCCGTGCCGGCGGATGACCTTGCACTTCTCGCACATCGGCTTGACTGATGCTCTTACCTTCATCGGTGATCCTCGCTCAGGGCGTGCGACGGGCCTGCGGCCCCCGCACGCCGCCTCCGGGCGACCTGGGGCGGCCGCTACTTGAACCGGTACGTGATCCTGCCTCTGCTGAGGTCGTAAGGCGACAGCTCCACCTTGACCCGGTCGCCGGGCAGGATGCGGATGTAGTTCATGCGCATCTTGCCGGAGATATGGGCGAGCACTTCGTGATTGTTATCGAGGTGCACCCGGAACATCGTGTTGGGCAGAGCCTCGACCACTTCGCCTTCTATCTCAATGGCTTCTTCTTTGTTCGCCATGCTCCCTACTCGTCGACCGACAGCGGCCTGACATACTACCACAAACGACATGTGCCATAAAACAAGCCGTCTGCCGCGGCGCGGCGGCCGATGGTCCGCGCCTTGTGCGGCGCTAGCCTTCCGCGCCGCCTTTCTCCGAGCTACGGCGCGTGAGCACTCGCGGCGCCTTCCTGCCCACAGCCACCGTGTGTTCGAAGTGCGCCGAGAGCGAACCATCGACGGTGGAGATGCTCCAGCCGTCGTCGGCGATGAACACTTCGTGGCCGCCGGCATTGACCATCGGCTCGATGGCGAACACCATGCCTTCCTCGAGCCGCGGCCCGCGGCCCGGATCCCCGAAATTGGGGATCTGCGGATCCTCGTGCATCTCCTTGCCGACGCCATGTCCGACGAGCGACCTGACCACGCTGAACCCGGCGGCCTCCACCACCTCCTGCACGGCGTGCGACACGTCACCGAGGCGCCGGCCCTCACGGCACTCCGCGAGGCCGGCCTCGAGAGACTCCGCCGTGACATCGAGGAGGCGAAGCGCCTCGGCCTCGACGGCGCCCATCGGCAGCGTGATGGCCGAGTCGGCCACGTAGCCGCCGAGCGTCACGCCGGCATCGATGCTCAGCACATCGCCCTCCGCGACCCGGTACGCGCCCGGGATGCCGTGCACCACCATGTCGTTCGGCGACGCGCAGATCGACGCCGGAAACCCGCGGTAGCCGAGAAATGTCGGCACCCCGCCGCGCGCCCTGATCAGCCGCTCCGCCAGGCGGTCGAGCTCGGCGGTCGTCACCCCCGGGCGCGCCTCCGCGGCCAGCATGTCGAGGCAGTCCGCGAGGATGCTGCCCGCTGCGTCGATCTTCGCGACCTCGGCTGCCGACTTGCGGACGATCACGCCTTGTCAGTCGCCCTCGAGGAGCTGTTCGACCTGCGCGAACACCTCGTCCGGCATCTTGCCGCCACCGTGAGCCGTCTTGAGCACGCGGCGTGCCTCGTAGTAGCCGACGAGCGGCTCAGTCTGCGCGCGGTACACATCGAGGCGGTTGTGGACCGTCGCCTCGTTGTCGTCGCTGCGCTGATACAGCTCGTCGCCGCAGACGTCACAGACACCATCGTTCTGCGGCGGATCGAACAGCACGTGGTAGCCCTTGCCGCAGCCTTTGCACAGGCGCCGCCCCGCGAGGCGCTCAACGAGCTCATCCTCGGGCACGTCGATGAGGATGACGTGGGTCACGGCGCGGCCTGCGCCCGCCAGCATCGCGTCCAGGCGCTCTGCCTGCTCGATCGTGCGTGGAAAGCCGTCGAGCAGGAAACCCTTTTCGGCGTCAGGCAGCGCAAGGCGGTCGCGGACGACGCCGATCACGACCTCGTCGGGGACCAGTTCACCGGCCTCCATGGACCTCTGCGCGGCCAGACCCATCTCGGTGCCTTCGGCGACCGCGGCGCGCAGCATTTCGCCGGTGGAGATGTGCGGCAGCGCGTAGCCTACGGCGATGCGCGCGGCCTGCGTGCCCTTGCCGGCGCCGGGGGCGCCGAGGAGGATCACGTTGCGTTGTGTGTCAGTCATGGTCGCGCCCCTTACTTGAGGAAGCCCTCGTAGTGGCGCATGAGCAGCTGCGCTTCCATCTGCCGCATCGTGTCAAGCGCGACGCCGACCACGATCAGCAGCGACGTCCCGCCGAAGTAGAACGGCACGTTGAGCGTGCGCGACATGAGCCATGGCAGCACGGCCAGGGCGGCCAGGAACAGGGCGCCCGGGAGTGTGAGCCTCGTCAGGATGCGGTCGAGGTACTCGGCCGTGGGCCGCCCCGGCCGCACGCCCGGCACGAAACCGCCGTACTTCTTGAGGTTGTCGGCCTGGTCGATCGGATTGAAGGTCACGGCCGTGTAGAAGTACGTGAAGATGATGATCAGCACGGCCTCGAGAATGATGAAGATGAAGGTGCTCGGCCCCAGCGTGCGCTGGAACCAGCCGGCGATGCCCCCCGTGCCCAGGAACTGCGTGAAGGTGGGGACGATCATCATCATCGACGAAGCGAAGATTACCGGGATAACGCCCGCCATGTTGACCTTGAGCGGGATGAACGTGCTTGTGCCGCCCATCATGCGGCGCCCGACCACGCGCTTCGCGTACTGCACCGGCACGCGGCGCTCGCCGGTGGTGATCCAGATGACCCCCACGACGACGGCCAGCGCGATGACCAAAAACAGGATGATAGTCACGATGTTCATGGTCACCAGCTTGGCGGCACCCGACGGGATACGCGAGACGATGCTGATGAAGATGATGATCGACATGCCGTTGCCGATGCCGCGGGCGGTGATGAGCTCGCCGAGCCACATCACGAACACGGCGCCGGCGACCAGCGCCGCGACGATCAGGGCGCCGCGCGCCACGTTGAGGTTGGGCAGCGCGTTCTGGCTGCGGAACAGTACCAGGTAGCCGATGGCCTGCACGAACGACAGGCCGACGGTGAGCCAGCGCGTGTATTTGGTGATCTCTTTCTGACCCTGCTCGCCTTCTTTGGCGAGGTCCTCGAGCTTGGGGATGACCACCGTGAGAAGCTGCATGATGATCGACGCCGTGATGTACGGCATGATGCCGAGCGCGAACAGGGAGACGCGCGCCAGCGCTCCGCCCGAGAAGAGGTCGAGGAAGCCGATGACCCCCGCCCCGCCCGCGTCGAAGAACTTCTGCAGCGCGGCGAGATCGACGCCGGGCGTGGGCACGTGCGTGCCGAAGCGATAGATCGCGATCATCGCCGCCGTGAAGAGGAGCTTCGTGCGAAGGTCCGGGATCTTCCAGGCGTTGACGAGCGACTGCCAGAGCTTGTTGTTCACAGCCGCGATCCCCCCAAGCCGGTCAGAGGAGCTCGGCTTTGCCGCCGGCTGCCTCGATCTTGTCCACGGCGCTGCGCGAGTACATCGCCATGCGCACGTTGAGGGCCTTGTCGAGGTCGCCGCCGCCGAGGATCTTGATGGGCGTGCGCGTGTTCTTCACGATGCCCTTGGCCACCAGGGCCTCGGGCGTGACCTCGTCGCCGGCCGCAAACGCCTGCGAAAGGCGGCCGACATTGACCGGCACCGCATAGGTGCGGAACGGGCCGATGGGCATGCTCTTCTTCATGTGCGGGCCGCGGAGCTTGCCGAGCCGCATATACAGCGGCATCTGCCCGCCCTCATAGCCTGGACGAACGCCGCCGCCGGAGCGCGAGTTGTAGCCCTTGTGCCCCTTACCGGCGGTCTTGCCTTGGCCGCTACCCTTGCCGCGACCGAGACGCTTGGTGTTCTTCGTGGAGCCCGGATTGGGGCGCAGATCGTGGAGTCCTAGTTCAGCCATGTCACGACTTCTTCGTTGCCGGGCGTACCTCGACGAGGTACGCGACCTTGTTTACCATGCCGCGGATAACGGGCGTGTCCTCGTGCACCACGGTGTGGCGGATGCGCTTGAGCCCGAGCGCGCGCAGCGTGCCTCGGTGGCTCGGGAGCCGGCCGATCGCGCTCTTGACCTGCGTGATCTGCAGATACGTGGTCATGCTTGCTGGGCCTCCCCTACCTGGGCCGCGGCGACAGTCTCGTCGACGGCCGCTTCGCGCTGGTCGAGGCCGAGCACCTTGCTCACGGAGATGCCGCGTAGGCGCGCCTGCCCCTCGGGCGTCTTGAGAGACTGCAGGCCCGCCACTGTGGCGCGCACCAGGTTGATGGGGTTGGTGGTCCCCAGCGACTTGGTGAGGATGTCGCGCACGCCGGCCAGCTCGAGCACGGCGCGCACGCCCCCGGCGGCGATGACGCCGGTACCGGGAGAGGCGGGCTTGAGCAGCACGCGCGCGGCGCCGAAACGGCCGATCACCTGGTGGGTCGTCGTGGTGCCGTTGTAGCGCGGCACCGTGAACAGGTTCTTCTTCGCGTCCTCGATCGCCTTCTGGATCGCCAGCGGCACCTCGCGCGCCTTGCCGTAGCCGGCGCCCACGTGGCCGTTTTCGTCACCGACGACGACCAGGGCCGTGAAGGAGAACCGCCGGCCGCCCTTGACGACCTTGGCGACGCGGTTGATGTCGACAACGCGCTCTTTGAGCTCGTTGCCATCGCTGAATGATCCTCTAGCCACGGGGTCCTTTACTCCTTGTCAGAAAACCAGGCCGCCCTCGCGGGCGCCCTCGGCGAGAGCCTTCACTCGGCCGTGATACAGATAGCCAGACCGGTCGAAGACGACCCGTTCGATGCCTTTGTCCTTGGCCCGCTGGGCGAGCAGTTCGCCGACCTTCTTGGCGACCTCGGACTTCTTGAGACCGGCGCCCTCGACCTCGACGGATCGGGCGGCCACCAGCGTGGTGGCCGCCGCATCGTCGATGAGCTGAGCGTAGATCGCCTTGTTGGAGCGAAACACCGAGACGCGCGGACGCGCGGGACTGCCTTCGAGACGTCCCCGGATGCGCCGCTTGCGTCTGGCGCGGGCTTCTCTGATGCTGAGTGTGCTCATCTTCTTGACGTTCCTCTTCTCTCAGGCAGCTCAGGCGCGCTTGCCGACCTTGCGCTGCACGTACTCGCCGGCGTACCGGATGCCCTTGCCCTTGTACGGCTCGGGCGGGCGGATGGAGCGGACCTTGGCGGCCACTTCGCCCACGACCTGCTTATCGATGCCTCTGACCACGACGACGGTAGCCTGCGGCGTCTCGAAGGCCACATGCTCGGGCGGCTCAAGGAGCACCGGGTGACTGTACCCGACCAGCAGCTCCAGAGCATCGCCCTTGAGGCTGGCGCGGTAGCCGACGCCGACAATCTCGAGACGCTTCTCGAAGCCGTCCGTGACGCCGATCACCATGTTGGCGATGAGCGTCCGCGTGAGACCGTGCAGCGAACGGTGCTGACCGCTGTCGGTCGGTCGCTTGACCTCAATAACACCGTCGCCGACCTCGACCTGCATCTCGCGGGGCACCCGCTGGGTGAGCTCACCCTTGGGCCCCTTCACTGTCACGACGGCGTTGTCGTAGATGAACTCGACGCCGGCCGGCAGCGGGATGGGAGCTTTACCGATCCTCGACATGTGCCGTCCTCACCAGATGAAGCAGATCACTTCGCCACCCAGGCCAAGCTTGCGCGCTTCGGCGCTGGTCACAAGGCCGCGTGACGTTGAGATGATCGCTGTGCCGAGGCCACCGAGCACCTTGGGCAACGACTCCTTCTTGGCGTACACACGACGCCCGGGTTTGGAGACGCGCTTGATGCCGGAGATGACCCGTTCTCTGTTCTTGCCGTACTTGAGCTCGACGTGGATGACCTCGCCGTGCTCGCCGTGCTTGACCTCGTAGCCTACGACGTAGCCCTGCTCGGTCATGAGGCGAGCGATGTCGACCTTCATCCGCGAGGAGGGGATCTCGACGATGCTGTGCCGAGCCGTGCTGCCGTTGCGGAGGCGGGTGAGCATGTCTGCTATGGGGTCTGTCATTGACATGGTTCTCGCCTCCTCACCAGCTCGACTTGGTCAGACCGGGGATGACGCCCTGGTGCGCGACTTCGCGCAGGCAGATGCGGCAGATCCCAAACTTGCGATAGTACGCACGCGGGCGGCCGCACCTGGAGCAGCGATTGTACTCGCGCGTCTTGTAGCGCTGCTTGCGCCCGGCTTTCACCACGAGGGATGTCTTTGCCATGCTTCAAATGCTCCTAGTTCGACCGGAACGGCATGCCGAGCTTGGCCAGCAGGGCACGCCCCTCCTCGTCCGTCTTGGCGGTCGTCGTGATGACCACGTTGAGACCGCGGAACTGCTCGACCGAGTCGTAGTCGATCTCGGGGAAGATGGTCTGCTCGCGCACGCCCATGGCGAAGTTGCCGCGCCCGTCAAACTGGCTGGGCGAGATGCCGCGGAAGTCGCGGATACGCGGCAGGGCGATTGAGACGAGACGGTCGATCATCTCGTACATGCGGTCGCCACGCAGCGTGACCCGGCAGCCGATGGACATGCCCTCGCGCAACTTGAAGCTGGCGATGGACTTGCGCGCTTTGGTGATCGCCGGGCGCTGGCCGCTGATGAGCGCCAGGTCCTCGACGGCGTCGTCGAGCAGCTTGGCGTTCGTCTTGGCCTCGCCGACGCCCATGTTGAGGGTCACCTTGGTGACGCGAGGCACTTCCATCACGTTGCGGTAGCCGAACTCCTCTTTGAGCTGCGGCACGATCTCTTTAAAGTACTTTTCCTTAAGCCTGGCCATCGTCTCTTACGCCTTGTCGATATCTTTGCCGCAGTTCTCGCGGCGGCACTTGCGTACCTTGCCCCCGCCGTCGAGCAGCCGGTAGCCGACGCGAGTCGGCGCACCGCAGGCCGGGCAGACGAGCATCACGTTCGACGCGTCGATGGGCGCCTCGCGCTCGATCACCCCGCCCTGCGGGTTCTTCTTCGGGTTCGGTTTGGTGTGCTTCTTCATGATGTTGAGCCGCTCGAGAACCACCCGGCCATGCTCGGTGTCGACGCGCATCACCTTGGCGGTCTTGCCGGCCTCCTTGCCGCTGACGACCTTCACCTGGTCGCCCTTTCGTATCTTCATCTTGCTCATCACAGCACCTCGGGAGCGAGCGACACGATCTTCATGAAGTTCTTCTCGCGCAGCTCGCGGGCAACTGGACCGAAGATGCGGGTCCCGCGCGGGTTGTTCTGGTTGTCGATCAGCACCGCAGCGTTCTCGTCGAAGGCGATGTACGTGCCGTCCCGGCGCCCGAACTCCTTCTTGGTGCGCACCACCACAGCGCGGACGACCTCGCCCTTCTTCACGCCGCCGCCGGGCGTGGCGACCTTGACGGTGCCGACGATGATGTCGCCGACCGTCGCGTAGCGCCGGCTCGAGCCACCGCGGATCCGGATGCAGAGGATCTCGCGGGCGCCTGTGTTGTCGGCCACTCGTAGTCTGGACTCAACCTGGATCATGTGCTTCCTCTGCCGGCTCTCTTACTTGGCCTTCTCGAGGATCTCGAGAAGGCGCCACCGCTTGCTCGCGCTCAACGGGCGCGTCTCGACGACACGCACGAGATCGCCGACGCCGGCCGCGTTCTGTTCGTCGTGCACGTGCAGCTTGCTCGAACGACGCACGACCTTGCCGTACCTCTCGTGCTTCTGAGCCACGTCGATACGGATGACAATCGTCTTGTCCATGGCGTCGCTGACCACGATGCCGCGGCGCTCCTTGCGCCCCGGCACCTTCTCAGGAGCCTTGCGCTCGGCCTTGGCCTTCGTCTTGGCGGCCGAGACCTTGCGCGCCGGCTTGACGGCCGCGGTCTCGACGGTCTTCTTGACGGCGGGCTTCTTCGTCGCCGCCTTCTTGGCCGCGGCCTTCTTCGCGGCCGGCTTGCGCGCCGCCGACTGCTTGGCTGCGGGCTTGCCGCTGTCTGTCTTCTTCGTCGTAGCCATCAGGCTTCACCACCGGCTGCCTTGCGAACCCGCTCGCGTTCTGCCTGCATAGTGAGCAGGCGGGCGATCTCGCGGCGCGTCGCGTTCAATTTGTGTGGGTTGTCGAGCTGCCCGGTGGCGTGCTGGAAACGCAGGTTGAAGAGCTCCTTGCGCGTGTCCTTGAGACGCACGATCACCTCGTCGTCGGAGAGCTCGCGGAGCTTGCTAGCCTTCAAAGAGACTCCCCTCCCTCGTCACGAACTTGGTCTTGATGGGCAGCTTGTGGGCGGCCAGACGCATGGCCTCTCGAGCCACGGGCTCCGTAACGCCGGCAAGCTCGAACATGACCTTGCCGGGCTTGACCACGGCCACCCACGACTCCGGCGAACCTTTGCCGCCGCCCATGCGCGTCTCCGCAGCCTTCCTGGTGATCGGCTTATGCGGAAACACGTTGATCCAGACCTTGCCGCCACGCTTGATGTAGCGGGTCATAGCGATACGGGCCGCCTCGATCTGGCGGTTGTTCACCCAGCCGCACTCCAGAGCCTTCAGGCCGAATTGGCCGAAGTCGACACTGGTGCCGCCCTTCGCCGTACCGGCCATGCGGCCGCGCTGTTGTTTTCTGTGCTTGACTCTCTTCGGCAGGAGCATCGTCTACGTCCTCTCTACCGTCAGCTACTCTGCTCGGTGGTCGGCTCGGCCGGCTTGGTCTCGGCCGGAGCCTTGGCCTTGTCGATGGGAGCCGGCGGCGCCTTGCGCTCGGGAGCCTTGCGGCCCATCGGTACGCTTGGGCTGCTGGGTGCCGGGCGACCTTGCTGACGGCCGCCGCCGCCGGGACGACCGCCGGGACCGCCCGGACGACCGCCGGGGCCACCGGGACGCCCACCGAACCCGCCGGGACGCCCGCCGGGGCCACCGGGACCGCCGGGACGGCCGCCGCCGCCGCCGGGACGGCCACCGCCGTCGCGGCGCGGACCACGATCGCGGCCGCGATCGTCGCGGCGCTGTTCGTCGCGCTCCTGGCGCGCTTTGGCCTCGTCCATCGGGTAGCCCTCGGGCAGAATCTCGCCCTTGTTGATCCAGACCTTCACGCCGATGCGGCCGAAGGTGGTGCGAGCCTCGCGGAAGCCGTAGTCGATGTCCGCGCGCAAGGTGTGCAGCGGCACGCGGCCCTCGCTGTAATGCTCGTTGCGCGCCATCTCGGCGCCTCCCAGACGGCCGCCGCAGCGCACGCGCATGCCGGCGGCGCCCGAGCGCATCGCGCTCGTCAGAGCACGCTTCATGGCGCGGCGGAAGCTGACGCGGTTCTCGAGCTGCTCGGCGATGGACTGGGCGACCAGCACGGCGTCGAGCTCAGGGCGCTTGACCTCAACGATATTGACCTGCACGTTCTTCTTGGTCAGCGCGTGGATCTCTTTGCGCAACGCGTCGACCTCCGAACCGCTCTTGCCGATCACGATGCCCGGCCGCGCGGTGTGGATGTCGATGGTCACGTTGTTCTGATCCTTGCGAATGATGATGCGCGACAGTCCGGCGTGGGCGAGCTTGCGCAGGATGTGCGTGCGGATGCGCTCGTCCTCTGACAAGAACTCCTTGAACTCTTTCTCCGTATACCAGTGAGACTTCCAGTCGTGAATGACGCCGACGCGGAAGCCGCCCGGATGCACCTTCTGGCCCACTAGGAACGGACCTCCCTCTGCTCCACAGCGATGGTGATGTGGCTGCTGCGCTTGCGAATGCGGTTCACGCGACCCATGGCCCGGAACTGCCACCGCTTGAGGGTGGGACCCTCGTCGACGCGAGCCTCTTTGACGTACAGATCGTCGGCCGAGAGCGCGTTGTTGTTCTCGGCGTTGGCGACCGCCGAGTTCAAGACCCTGGCCACCACACGTGCGGCGTTGCGATTGGCGAAGAACAGCGTGCTGCGCGCCTCGGCCACGGACTTGCCGCGGATGAGGTCGACGACCTCGCGCGCCTTGCGTGGCGCGACACGGATGTACTTCGCTTGTGCCCTTACTGCCATGACCCGTTACCTTCTGGCCGAGCGGTCGCCCTTGATGTGACCGCGGAACGTGCGGGTGAGCGCGAACTCGCCCAGCTTGTGACCGACCATCGACTCGCTGATGAAAATGGGCACATGCTTGCGCCCGTCGTGCACGGCGATGGTGTGACCGACCATGTCGGGGAACACTGTCGAGGCCCGCGACCAGGTCTTGATCATCTTCTTCTGGCCGACGGCGTTCATGTCTTCGATGCGCTTGAGAAGGCGCGCGTCGATGAACGGACCTTTCTTTGCTGACCTGCTCAAAAGGTGCCTCCTGCCCTACCCACGCTTGCCGCGCTTGCGGCCGCGGATGATGAACTTGTCTGATGGCTTGTGCTTGGCGCGCGTACGATAGCCCAGTGTGGGCACGCCCCACGGCGTGACCGGGTGTCGGCCGGCGGTGGTCTTGCCCTCGCCGCCGCCGTGCGGGTGGTCGACCGGGTTCATGGCAGTGCCGCGCACCGTCGGGCGCACGCCGCGCCACCGGGTGCGGCCGGCCTTGCCGCCGGAAATGTTGGAGTGATCGGAGTTGCTCAGCTCGCCCACGGTGGCGCGACAGGCGAGGCGGATGCGCCGCAGCTCACCGGAAGGCAGGCGCACGACGCCGTAGCCCTTTTCCTTGGCCTGCAACTGGGCGCTGGTGCCGGCGCTGCGCACCAGCTGACCGCCGCGACCCGGCTGCAGCTCGATGTTGTGGATCGTGGTGCCCGACGGGATGTTCTCGAGCGGCAGCGCGTTGCCGGGTTTGATGTCGGCAGCGGCGCCGGACTCGACGGTGTCGCCCACCTTGAGGCCCTGCGGCCCGAGGATATAGCGCTTCTCGCCGTCGGCGTAGTGCAGAAGAGCGATGCGCGCCGAGCGGTTCGGGTCGTACTCGATGTGCGCGACCTTGGCCGGCACGCCGTCCTTGTCGCGCTTGAAATCGATGACGCGGTAGCGCCGCTTGTGGCCGCCGCCCTTGTGGCGCGTCGTGATGCGCCCGTAGCTGTTGCGGCCGCCGTTCTTCTTGAGCGGTGCCAGCAGCGAACGCTCCGGCTCACTGCGCGTGATGTCCTCGAACGTGTCGACCGTCATGGAGCGGCGGCCGGGCGAGGTCGGCTTGAATCTCTTGATGCCCATTACCTGCCCTCGAAGAATTCGATCTTGTCGCCGGGCGCAAGCTGCACGACGGCCTTTTTCCAGGCGGAAGTGTGCCCACTTGAGACGCCGCGGCGCTTTGGCTTGGGCCGCATGTTGGCCGTCGAAACGGCCACCACCGTGACATTGAAGAGCTGGGCGACCGCCTGCGCGATCATGGTCTTGTGCGCGTCCGGATGCACCCGGAAGGTGTACCGGTTGTGGTCGATCTGCGCATAGCTCTTCTCGGAGATGACCGGCTTGATGATGATCTTTTCAGCTTCAACCATGACTACGCCTCATTCAGGGCGGCGAACGCCTTCTCGGTGAGGACCAGCGAGCGGGCACGGAGCACCTGCTCGGTCGAGAGCGCGCTCACCTCGGACGCTTCCGCGTACCTGAGATTGCGCACCGACTTGGTGACGGTTGGCTCGTCGTGAGTGACGACGAGCACCGGCGCCGCGATGTCGAGATTCACAAGGAAATCGTCGATGGTGGCCGTGCTCGGCGCGTCGATCTTGAGGCCCGCGGCCACGAAAACGTTGCCGTTCTCGGCGCGGTTGCTCAAGGCCATGGCCAGAGCCTGGCGCACGACCTTGCGGTTGACCTTGATGGCGAAGCTGCGCGGCCGGGGGCCGAAGGTAACGCCGCCGCCGGTACGCAGCGGCGACTTGACGCTGCCGGCGCGGGCGCGGCCTGTGCCCTTCTGACGATACAGCTTGGCGGTGGAGCCGGAGACCTCGCCGCGGGTCTTGGACGACGCCGTGCCGCGACGCCGCGCGGCTTGCTCCGCGCGCACGACCAGGTGCAGCGTGTTGACATCGGCCGGGACAGCAAACAGATGCTTGCTGAGGTCGCGCGTCTCGAGCTCCTTGCCGGATGCGTCGACGACCGTGGCCACGCCGAGCTTGCCGTGGCGCGTCTCGGGCGCCGCCTTCTTCTCGGCCCTGACCCGGGCAGGACGCACGACGGGCGCCTTCTCGACCGGCTTCGAGGGAGCCGCCTTTCTGGCGACCTTCTTGGCGGCCTTCTTGGCGGCCGGCTTCGGCGCCGGCTTGGCGGCGGCCTTCTTGGCCCCAGCCTTCTTGGCGGCCGGCTTCGGCGCCGCCTTTGCCGCCGGCTTGGCGGCGGCCTTCTTGGCGGCCGGCTTCTTGACCTTGGCGGCGGCCTTGGCCGCGTCCTTCTGGGGCGCGGCGTCTGCGGTCCTCTTGGTCTCGTCGGCGCTCACTGCTACCTACCCTTGATGACGACGACGGAGTTCTTGGCGCCCGGCACTGAGCCCTTGATGAGCAGCAGGTTGTTCTCGACGTCGCGACGGACGATCTTGAGGCCCTGCTGGGTGACGCGCTGCGCCCCCATGTGCCCGCTCATGCGCATGCCCTTGAACACTCGCGCAGGGTAGGCGCTGGCGCCGATAGAACCCGGCTGCCGAACGTTGTGCGAACCGTGGGTTTCGGGGCCACGAGCGAAGTTGTGCCTCTTGACGGTACCCTGGAACCCCTTGCCTTTGCTGACGCCGGTGGCGGTGACGGCCTGGCCGTCTTCGAAGGCTTCGACCGTGACGGTATCGCCGATCTTGAGATCGCCGGGACCGTCGAACTCGACCAGATGGCGCATACCGTGCTTGAGGCCGGCCTTCTTGAGGTGACCCAGCTCGGGCTTGCTGATGTGCTTGTCCTTGCACTCCTCGAACGCCAGCTGCACGGCCTCGTAGCCGTCGATGTCGAGGGTGCGAACTTGCGTTACCGGGCACGGGCCGGCTTGGACGACGGTGACGGCCACGACATTGCCGTCGTCGTCGAAGAGCTGGGTCATGCCCACCTTTTTGCCGATGATGCCAGTCATTCTCTCTACAGCTTGATCTCGATGTGGACACCGGCCGGCAGATCGAGCCGCATCAGCTGATCGACGGTCTTGGGCGTCGGCTGGTGGATGTCGATGAGCCGCTTGTGCGTGCGGATCTCAAAGTGCTCGCGGGAGTCCTTATCTTTGAACGGGCTCTTGATGACGCAGTAGACGTTCTTCTCTGTGGGGAGCGGCACGGGGCCAGAGATGGTCGCGCCGCTGCGCTGCGCTGTCTCCACGATGGACTGCGCGCTGCGCTCGATCAGCTCGTGATCGTAAGACTTCAACCGTATGCGGATCTTCTGCTGAGCCACTCTCGCCTTCTCTGTCCTGTTCACGTGGCCGGGTGTGTCCGTCGCGCGAGCGCAACGAACGCGCCCGGCCCAATCAGTGTGCCGCGGTCTACTCGAGGATCTTGGTGATCGCCCCGGCGCCCACGGTGCGGCCGCCCTCGCGGATAGCGAAGCGCAGCCCCTCTTCCATGGCGATCGGATTGATGAGCTGGACTTCCATCACGGTGTTGTCGCCCGGCATGACCATCTCAACGCCCTCTTCGAGGGTGATGACGCCGGTCACGTCGGTGGTACGGAAGTAGAACTGCGGGCGGTACCCGTTGAAGAACGGCGTGTGGCGACCGCCTTCGTCCTTGGAGAGGACGTAGACCTGAGTGAGGAAGTGGGTGTGGCCGGTGATGCTGCCGGGCTTGCAGCAGACCATACCGCGCTCGATCTCTTCGCGCTTGGTGCCACGCAGGAGGATGCCGATGTTGTCGCCGGCGCGCCCCTCATCGAGCAGCTTGCGGAACATCTCGACGCCGGTGACGATGGTCTTCATCGGCTTGGCGCGAATCCCGACGATCTCGATCTCCTCGCCGACCTTGACGATGCCGCGCTCCACGCGGCCGGTGGCGACGGTACCGCGCCCGGTGATCGTGAAAACGTCCTCAACGGGCATGAGGAACGGCTTGTCGATGTCGCGCTCGGGCTCGGGCAGATACGAGTCGAGGGCGTCCGTGAGCTCGATGATGCTCTTGCACCACTCGCAGTCGTCCTTGCCGCAGCCGCACTCGAGGGCCTTGAGCGCCGAACCTTTGATGACGGGGAGGTCGTCGCCCGGGAACTCGTACTCGCTGAGGAGCTCGCGGACCTCCATCTCGACGAGCTCGATGAGCTCGGGGTCGTCGACGAGGTCGACCTTGTTCATGTAGACGATGATGTGCGGCACGTTGACCTGGTGCGCGAGGAGGATGTGCTCGCGGGTCTGTGGCATGGGCCCGTCGTCGGCGCCGACCACGAGGATGGCGGCGTCCATCTGAGCGGCGCCGGTGATCATGTTCTTGATGTAGTCGGCATGGCCCGGGCAGTCGACGTGCGCGTAGTGGCGCTTCTCGGTCTCGTACTCGACGTGCGCGGTGGCGATAGTGATGCCGCGCTCGCGCTCTTCGGGCGCCTTGTCGATCATGTCGAACGCGGTGAACTCGGTGGTGCCCACACCGCGGGCATGCAGCACGAGCGTGATCGCAGCGGTAAGGGTCGTCTTGCCATGGTCGACGTGACCGATGGTGCCGACGTTCATGTGTGGCTTGCTGCGGTCAAACTTCTGCTTGGCCATGTTGGCTACTCCTTTTCCCGAAACCCGGAGGTTGAGGTCACACAAAAAGCGGCACGGCTGCCTGCCGTACCAAGGGTCGGCAGTATACACGAAGCCGACCGGCCGGGGCAAACGAGCCGCGGCTCACGAAGATCACCCGCCGCGCACCTTGGCGACGATCTCAGTGGCGATGGAGGCGGGCACCTCGGCGTAGTGCTTGAACTGCATGGTATAGGTGGCCCTGCCCTGGGTCGTGGAACGCACGTCGGTGGCGTACCCGAACATCGTCGACAGCGGCACCGTGGCGGTGATCACCTGGGCGTTGCCGCGCGGTTCCATGCCGCCGATGTGGCCGCGCCGCGAGCTGAGATCGCCCATGACGTCGCCCATGAACTCAGCCGGCGTGACGACCTCGACGGCCATCATGGGCTCGAGAAGCACGGGCTTGGCCTTCTGGGCGGCGTTCTTGAAGGCCAGCGAGCCGGCGATCTTGAAGGCCATGTCTGAGGAGTCGACCTCGTGGTAGCTCCCGTCGATGAGCGCCACCTTGATGTCGACCACCGGATAACCGGCGAGCACGCCACTGCTCATGGCCTCCTGGATGCCGGCGTCGACCGAGGGGATGTATTCGCGCGGGACAGTGCCGCCCTGGATACGGCTCTCGAACTCGTAGCCGCCACCCGGTTCGTTGGGCTGCATCTCGATGACGACGTGGCCGTACTGGCCGCGCCCGCCGCTCTGGCGGACAAAGCGGCCCTCGACCTTGTCGACCTTGTTGCGCACCGTCTCGCGGTAGGCCACCTGAGGCTTGCCCACGTTGGCGTCGACGTTGAACTCCCGCACCAGCCGGTCGACGATGATCTCGAGATGGAGCTCGCCCATGCCCGCGATGATCGTCTGCCCCGTCTCCTCGTCGGTGTGCACGCGGAAGGTGGGATCCTCTTCGGAGAGGCGCTGCAGCGCATTGCCGAGCTTCTCTTCGTCGGCCTTAGTCTTGGGCTCGATGGCCACGAAGATCACCGGCTCGGGAAAGTCCATGGACTCGAGGATAATCGGCTTGCCGATCTCGCAGAGCGTCTCGCCGGTGGTCGTGTGCTTGAGCCCGACGGCCGCCGCCAGCTCGCCCGCATAGATCTCGTCGCGGTCCTCGCGGTGGTTGGCATGCATCTGCAGGATGCGGCTGATGCGCTCGCGCTTGTCTTTGCTGGCGTTGAGCACGTACGAACCGGCCTTGAGCGTGCCGGAGTAGACGCGGAAGTAGGTGAGCTTGCCGACGTACGGGTCGACGGCGACCTTGAAGGCCAGCGCCGCGAAGGGCGCGTCGTCGTCCGCCGGACGCGCCGCCTCGTCGCCGTTGGGCTTGAGGCCCACGACCGGAGGGACATCGAGCGGCGACGGCAGAAAGTCGATGACGGCGTCCATGAGCGGCTGCACGCCCTTGTTCTTGAAGGCGGAGCCGCACAGCACCGGGGTGATACTGATGTCGAGGGTCGCCTGGCGGATCACCTCGCGCAAGTGCGCGGGGGTGATCTCGCGGCCTTCGAGATAGGTCTCCAGCAGGTGGTCGTCGTGGTCGGCAACGGACTCGACGAGCTTGAGGCGGTATTCGTCGGCTTGCGGCCGGAGCTCCTCGGGGATGTCGACGATGTCGAAATCCGTGCCCAGCTCGTCCTGGTAGACGAGGGCCTTCATCTCGATAAGGTCGATGATGCCGCAGAACTCGGCCTCGCGGCCGATGGGGATCTGCAGGGCCACGGGGTTGGCACCGAGGCGGTCGACCATCATCTCGAGGCCGCGGAAGAAGTCGGCGCCGATGCGGTCCATCTTGTTGACGAAGGCGATGCGCGGGATGCCGTATTTGTCGGCCTGGCGCCATACCGTCTCCGACTGAGGCTCCACGCCGCCGACAGAGCAGAAGAGCGCGATGGCTCCGTCGAGCACGCGCAGGCTGCGCTCCACCTCCATGGTGAAGTCCACGTGCCCGGGCGTGTCTATGATGTTGATTTGCGTCTCGCGCCAGGCCACGGTGGTCGCCGCCGAAGTGATGGTGATGCCGCGCTCCTGCTCCTGCGCCATCCAGTCCATCACCGCCGCGCCCTCGTGGACCTCACCGATCTTATGCGTCTTGCCTGTGTAGTACAGGATGCGCTCGGTGGTGGTGGTCTTGCCGGCGTCGATGTGAGCCATGATGCCGATGTTGCGCGTGTTCTGCGGCGAATACTGTCGCATGTCCCTATCTTGTTCCTTCCATGCGAAAGCCCCTCACCGACGAAGGTCAGTGAGGGGCCCTCGGCGGATTACCAGCGGTAGTGGGCGAACGCCTTGTTGGCCTGCGCCATGCGGAAGATGTCGTCCTTCTTCTTGAAGGCGCCGCCCTGAGCGGCCAGCGCGTCCGTCATCTCGGCGGCGAGCCGCTCGGCCATGACCTTTTCGCGACGGTCGCGGGAGTAGCTGACCAGCCAGCGGATGGCAAGCGTGCGGGCGCGGCGCCCGGGCACCTCGACCGGGACCTGATAGGTGGCGCCGCCGACGCGCCGGCTGCGGACCTCGAGGTGCGGCGTGAGCGCCTGAACGGCGTCCTGCATCACCTCGACCGGGTCACGGCCGGTCTTCTCGCGGACGATCTCGAGGGCACCGTAGACGATCTGTTCGGCGGTGGACTTCTTGCCGTCCAGCAGCACCTTGTTGATCACCTGCGTGACCAGCTTGCTGTTGTAGACGGGGTCGGGAAGGACTTCCCGGCGAGTGATTGTTCCTCTCCGCGGCATGACTTACCTCGTGGCCTTTCCCTTGGCGCCGTACCGTGAGCGGGCCTGCTTGCGATCGCTCACACCGGATGCGTCGAGCGTGCCGCGGATCACCTTGTAGCGCACGCCCGGAAGATCCTTCACGCGGCCGCCACGCACGAGCACCACGGAGTGCTCCTGCAGGTTGTGGCCGATGCCGGGGATATACGTCGTGACTTCCATCCCGTTGACGAGCCTGACGCGAGCGACCTTGCGCAGGGCGGAGTTCGGCTTCTTGGGGGTGGTGGTGTAGACGCGCGTGCAAACCCCGCGCTTCTGGGGCGAACCCTTGAGCGCGGGCGTCTTGGCGCGCTTTTCTTTGCTCTCGCGCCCCTTGCGTACGAGCTGGCTTATGGTTGTCATCTGACCTCTCTGGTCGGCCGCTTCAGACAGCAGTCGTGTAGTCTAGCGAAACAGGGCTGCGGCCGCAAGCACGAAGCTCGTGCGGGCGCGCCCGTGCAGCCTGGTTTCGATTGTCGGTCTTCTCCGTCGGTCAATCCGGGTCCTCGCCGGTGAGCCACGAGGTCGCCGCGTCGCTGCTGCTCATGAGGCGATCGGCCTCGGCCAATGCCTCGGCCCTGCCGGCGGGGTAGATGTTGACGCCGCGGTACTGGCGCAGACCCGTGCCGGCCGGGATGAGCTTGCCGATGATCACGTTCTCTTTGAGACCCCGCAGGGTGTCTGTCTTGCCCTCGATGGCCGCGTCGGTGAGCACCTTGGTGGTCTCCTGGAAGGAGGCCGCCGAGAGGAAGCTCTCGGTGGCCAGCGAGGCCTTGGTGATGCCGAGGATGACCTGCTCGGCCTCAGCCGGCTGGCCGCCCTCGTCGCTCACGCGCACGTTCTCTTTGTGGAAGACCGCGCGGTCGACGAGCTGCCCGGGCAGGAACTGCGTGTCGCCGGCGATGACGACGCGAACCTTCTTCATCATCTGCCGGGCGATGAGCTCGATGTGCTTGTCGTTGATCTCGACGCCCTGCGAACGGTAGACCTCCTGCACCTCGTTGACGAGGTAGCGTTCGGTGGCCGTATCGCCGGCGTGCTTGAGCACGTCGGCCGGGTAGAGCGAGCCGGGCGTGATCTGCGTGCCCTCGTCGACCCAATCGCCGTCCTCCACGAGGACGCTGGTGCGGCGCGCGGCGATGATGTACTCCTTAACCGCGCCCTCCTCGGGCGTGATCGTGACCTTGCAGCCGCGCTCGGTGTCTTCGATGGCGACGCGCCCCGAGACCTCGGCGATGCGCGCGACGCCCTTCGGCTTGCGCGCCTCAAAGAGCTCGACGACGCGCGGAAGGCCGTGCGTGATGTCGGCGCCGGCGACGCCGCCGGTGTGGAAGGTGCGCATGGTGAGCTGGGTGCCGGGCTCGCCGATGGACTGCGCCGCCACGTGCCCGACGGCGTCGCCGATCTCGGCGGGGACGTTGTTGGCGAGGGCGTAGCCGTAGCACTTCTGGCAGACGCCGGTATCGGCGTCGCACTTGAGCACGCTGCGCACCGGCACCATGGGGTCGGTCTGCGAGCTGCGCGCGAGCACGTCGAGGATCTGGACGCGCGCCTCAAGGCCGATGTGGGAGTCACGGTCGTAGACGACCTCGCCGGTCGTCTCTTCGATGATCGGCGCCCCGAGATGACGGCCCAGCAGGTTCTCGTTGGGCTCGTGCGTCCACATGGCCACGAGCTCGGCCGTGGCGCGGCCCTTCTTGACCTTGACCTTGGCGTTCGGCAGGCTCGAGTAGACCTCGCGCAGGAGGCCGATCTGGGCCGGGCCGATCTTCTCGCCCTTCTTGAGCACCACGCGGTCGCTGCGCGGCCGCCTGACGTCCTCGGCGAGCTGAGAGCCCTCAAGCTCGGGGTTCTCCTCGCGGCGCCGCGACCAGGGAGACATCGGCACCCATTCCTGGGTGCCGCAGTCTTCCGCGCTCACGGTCACGTCCTGGCAGACGTCCACAAGACGCCGCGTGAGGTAGCCCGAGTCGGCGGTGCGCAGGGCGGTGTCGGCGAGACCCTTGCGGGCGCCGTGGGTGGAGATGAAGAACTCGAGCACCGAGAGGCCCTCGATGAAGCTCGACTTCACGGGCTGCTCGACGATCTCGCCCTTCGGGTTGGCCATCTGACCGCGCCAGCCGGCAAGCTGGCGGATCTGCTTGATGTCGCCACGAGCGCCGGAGGTAGCCATCATGTAGATCGGGTTGAGGTCCTTGAAGTTGGCCTTGGTGGCCGCCGTGATCTGCACGTCGGCCTCGCGCCAGATCTCCTGCACCTTGTTGCGGCGCTCCTCTTCGGAGAGGAACCCGTTGTTGTATTCGTCCTGGAGCTGCTCGACCATGGCCTCGTGGGTGCGGAGGATCTCGGCCTTCTCCACGGCAGGGACGACCACGTCGTTCTTGGAGACGGTGACCGCGGCGCGCGTGGCGAAGTGGAAGCCGACCTCCTTGAAGACGTCGAGGATGCGCGCCACCTTGTTGGCGCCGTAGAGCGCGACGAGCTTGTTGATCAAGCTCGCCAGACCCTTCTTCGTCATCGTGTAGTTGATGTACGTGTAGTCGCCCTGATACTCGGGACCGAGGACGGCGTGCAGGCCTTCCTCGACGCGCATGTTGAACAGCCCGCGGCCGACGGTGGTCACGACGCGCTGGCCCATGGGCAGGCGCAGCACGATGGGGCGGCGCGTGAACTCGGCGATGCCCGCCTCGCGCTTGGTAGGCACCTCGCGCTGATCGAGGATGCGCTGCTCCCAGGCACGCTGCACCTCGTCGTAGCCGCTGTAGGCGACGAGCGTCTCGCCGAAGTGGTCGGGCAGGGCCTCGCTGAGGTCGTCCTCGGCGTGATACGTGAGGTAGTACATGCCGATGACCATGTCCTGGCTCGGCACGGCGATGGGCTTGCCGTGCGCCGGCGAGAGGATGTTGTTGGTGCTCAGCATGAGCACGCGGGCCTCGGCCTGCGCCTCCCAGCTCAGCGGCAGGTGCACGGCCATCTGGTCGCCGTCGAAGTCGGCGTTGAACGCCGCGCAGACGAGCGGGTGGATCTGGATGGCCTTGCCTTCGACGAGCAGCGGCTCGAAGGCCTGGATGCCGAGGCGGTGCAGCGTGGGCGCGCGGTTGAGCATCACGGGATGCTCGGTGATGACCTCCTCGAGGATGTCCCAGACCTCGGGCACCATCGACTCGACCATCTTCTTGGCCGCCTTGATGTTCTGCACCATCTTGCGGTTGACGAGGCGGCTCATGATGAACGGCTTGAAGAGCTCGAGGGCCATCATCTTGGGCAGGCCGCACTGGTGCATCTTGAGGTGCGGGCCGGCGACGATGACGGAGCGCCCCGAGTAGTCGACGCGCTTGCCGAGGAGGTTCTGACGGAAGCGGCCCTGCTTGCCCTTGAGCATGTCGCTGAGCGACTTGAGCGGGCGGTTGCCGGGGCCCGTGACGGCGCGCCCGCGGCGGCCGTTGTCGAAGAGCGCGTCGACGGCCTCCTGCAGCATGCGCTTCTCGTTGTTGACGATGATGTCCGGCGCCTGCAGGTCGAGCAGCCGCTTGAGGCGGTTGTTCCTGTTGATGACGCGCCGGTAGAGGTCGTTGAGATCGCTGGTCGCGAAGCGCCCGCCGTCAAGCTGCACCATAGGGCGCAGCTCGGGCGGGATCACGGGGATGACGTCGAGGATCATCCACTCGGGGTGATTGCCGCTGCGCAGGAAGGCAGAGACGACTTTGAGGCGCTTGACGGCGCGCGCCTGGCGCTGACCCTTGGCCGTCTGGATGGTCTCGCGCAGCTCGGCCGCCTCGGACTCGAGGTCGACGCGCCGCAGCAGCTCGCGCACGGACTCGGCGCCGGTGCCGCCGGTGAAGTACACGCCGAAGCTCTCCGGCTCGTAGCCGGGCTCGCGCCCGAACATGCGCTCCATCTGCTGGTACAGAGCCTCGTCGTTGACCACGTTGCGGGGGGCGATCGTCTTGAACTGATCCCAGGCTTTGTCGATCTGGTCTTTGGCGTGCTCCACGTTCTTGAAGCCGCGGTCGATGTAGTCGTCGCGCAGCTTGTCGGCCTTGGTGCGCTGCAGTTTCAGCTCGTCCGGACCCAGAGAAGAGGCGTTGACGGCGATGCGCCGGTAGGACTCGAAGATGTCGAAGTAGTTGAAGTACCCGAACTCGTCCTCGGGGTCGCTGTCGACGTGGAAGTCGTCGGCCTCGCGCTCCCCGTCGACGATCGAGATGAGCTCGTCGTGCATGTCGCGGATGGCCTGCGAGCGCTTCTCGGCGTAGGCGTCGTAGCGCCCCTTGATCTCGTCGATCTTGTCTTGCAGCATCATGAGATCGTTGTCGCGGCGCTCGGCGTCGACCGAGATGATGACGTAGCTGCCGCCGAAGTAGAGCACCTTCTCGAGCTCCTTGGGGGCGATGTCGAGCAGGTAGCCCATGCGCGACGGCACGCCCTTGAAGAACCAGATGTGGCTCACCGGGGCTGCGAGCTTGATGTGGCCCATGCGCTCGCGGCGCACCTTGGCGCGGGTGACCTCGACGCCGCAGCGCTCGCAGATGATGCCCTTGTAGCGCACGCGCTTGTACTTGCCGCAGTAGCACTCCCAGTCCTTGGTGGGACCGAAGATGCGCTCGCAGAACAGACCGTCACGCTCGGGCTTGAGCGTGCGGTAGTTGATCGTCTCGGGCTTGGTGACCTCGCCCTTCGACCACGCCTCGATCATCTTGGGCGATGCGAGCCCGATGCGGATCGAGTCGAAGTTGTTAATATCGATCACAGTCGCTCCCTCTGCCTAGGCGGGGTCAGTCTTCGTCAGTCTCGGCGTGGTCGGACTTGAGGTCCGGGGCGTCGAGGTCGAGGAGGTCGCCGAGACCGTCGATGTCGGGCAGGTCGTCGATCTCCGCGACGACGAGCGCCTCGTCCGCGTCGGCGCCACTGTGCAGGGCGACCGAGGCCGGCACTTCCTCTTCGTCGTCAAGCGGCTCGTTGCCCGCCCCGATGACGTCCTGCAGGGCCGAGCTGTGGATGCCCGCCTGCTCGAGCTCGGCGGCGTCATTCTGCTGGCGGCGCAGGCCGGCCGTGAGGTCGATGCCCAGCTCTTCCGCGGCGCGCAGAAGATCGTCGTCCTCTTCGCGCACCTCGAGCACGGCGCCCTCCTCGCTCTGAACGCTCATATCGAGACCAAGGCTCTGGATCTCTTTCATGAGGACTTTGAACGACTCGGGGATGTTGGGCTTGGCGATGTTCTCACCCTTGACGATGGCCTCGTAGGCCTTCACGCGGCCCACGGTGTCGTCCGACTTGATGGTGAGCATCTCCTGCAGGACGTAGGCGGCGCCGTAGGCCTCGAGCGCCCAGACCTCCATCTCGCCGAAACGCTGCCCGCCGAACTGGGCCTTGCCGCCCAGCGGCTGCTGCGTGACCAGCGAGTAGGGGCCGGTGCTGCGCGCGTGGATCTTGTCGTCCACGAGGTGCAGGAGCTTGAGGATGTACATGTAGCCGATAGTGACCTTGTTGTCGAAGCGCTCGCCGGTGCGGCCGTCGTACATCCATACCTTGCCGCTGCAGCGCCGGCCCGGCGGCTCATTCTCGTTGATCTTGAACTGCACCGGGCTGTCGGGGTTCTCCCGGCTGCTGCGGATGAGCAGGTCGTCGATCTCCTCGATGGTGGCGCCGTCGAACACCGGCGAGGCGAGGCGGGCCGGCGAGTTGCTGCGCCCGCCGTCGGCCTGGAAGCCCATGTGAGCGGCCCAGCCGAGATGGGTCTCGAGCACCTGGCCGATGTTCATGCGGGACGGGACGCCCAGCGGGTTGAGGATGATCTCGACCGGGGTGCCGTCCTCGAGATGAGGCATGTCTTCTTCGGGGACGATCTTGGAGATGACGCCTTTGTTGCCGTGACGGCCGGCGAGCTTGTCGCCCTCGGCGATCTTGCGCTTCTTGGCGACGTAGACGCGCACCAGCTCGTTGACGCTGGGCGGCAGCTCGTCGTTGTTCTCGCGGCTGAAGATCTTGACGTCGATGACCTTGCCACCCTCGCCGTGCGGCACCTTGAGGCTGGTGTCGCGCACCTCGCGGGCCTTCTCCTTGAAGATGGCGCGGATGAGCTTCTCTTCGGCGGTGAGCTCGGTCTCGCCCTTGGGCGTGACCTTGCCGACGAGGAGGTCGCCGGAGTTGACCTCGGCGCCGATGCGCACGATGCCGCGCTCGTCGAGGTCGCTGAGCGACTCCTCGGAGCGGTTGGGGATGTCGCGGGTGATCTCTTCGTCGCCGAGCTTGGTGGTGCGCGCGTCGACCTCGTACTCCTCGATGTGGATCGAGGAAAGGAGGTCGTCCTTCACGACCTTCTCGCTGAGGATGATGGCGTCTTCGAAGTTGTAGCCCTCCCAGCTCATGAAGGCGACCAGAAGATTGCGACCCAGGGCGATCTCGCCGTGGTCGGTGGACGAGCCGTCGGCGAGCACGTCGCCGGACTCCACCTTGTCGCCGGGGAACACGAGCGGCTTCTGATGAATCAGCGTGCCCTGGTTGGAGCGCATGAACTTGGTGAGGCCGTAGGTGTCGACGTCGCCCTTGCCGTGGTCGATCTCGATGCTGTCGGCGTCGACGTAGCTGACCTTGCCGCCGCGCTCTGCCATGATCACATCGCCCGTGTCGACGGCGGCGCGGAACTCCATGCCGGTGCCCACGTAGGGCGCCTCGGGCGTGAGGAGCGGCACCGCCTGGCGCTGCATGTTCGAGCCCATGAGGGCGCGGTTGGCGTCGTCGTGCTCGAGGAATGGGATGAGGGCCGTGGCGACAGAGACCAGCATCGTCGGGCTCACGTCCATGTAGTCGATCTCGAGCGGCGGCACCTTCACGATGTCGGCGCCGGCGCGCGTGCGCGCCAGGACGACGTCTTCTTTGAACACGCCCGTGTCGGGGTCGAACGGCGCGTTGGCCTGGGCGATGGTGACGTAGCGCACCTCGCCGGTCATGTGGTCGACGAACTCCTGCTCTTCTTCGGAGGCGTCGAGATAGACGATCTCGCCGGTGACCCTGCCCTCCACGACCTTGCGGTACGGGGCGCGGATGAAGCCGAACTCGTCGACCGTTGCCATGGATGCGAGTGAGCCGATGAGGCCGATGTTCGGGCCTTCGGGGGTCTCGATGGGGCACATGCGCCCGTAGTGGGTGGGGTGCACGTCGCGGACCTCGATAGGGGCGCGCTCGCGCGTGAGGCCGCCCGCGCCCAAGGCGCTCAGACGGCGGCGGTGCGTGAGGCCGGACAACGAGTTGGTCTGGTCCATGAACTGCGAGAGCTGCGAGGAGCCGAAGAACTCCTTGAGGGCGGCCACGACCGGGCGGATGTTGACCAGCGTGGCCGGGACGATGGTGTCTGGGTCCTCGGTGGTGAGGCGCTCGCGGATGACGCGTTCCATGCGGGCCAGCCCGATGCGGAACGCGTCCTGGACGAGCTCGCCGACCGTGCGCAGCCGGCGGTTGCCGAAATGCTCGTACTCGTCGATCTCGTGGGCGATCTCCTCGCGGCGCGTGGGCAGCAGCGAGACGGCCTCGGCGGCGAAGTCTTTGGAATCCTCGGGCACGCCGAGCTTGCCGGGCAGCGAGATGAGCCGCCTGATCAGCTCGATGATGTCTTCGTTGACGAGCACGCGTACGTCGGCGTCGGGGCGCTGCTCGGGTTTGATGTGGTTGTGCAGCCGCACGTTGAGCTTGTGGCGGCCGACCCGCGAGAGATCGTAGCGCTTGGGGTCGAAAAACAGGCCGCGGAGCATCGCCGTGGCGCCGTCGAGGGTCGGCGGCTCGCCGGGGCGCTGCTTGCGAAAGAGCTCGACCAGCGCCTCTTCCTGTGAGTGGGTGCCGTCCTTGTCGATGGTGCTCTTGATGTACACGGATTCGTCGAACAGCTGGATGAGCTCCTCGTCGCTGCCGTAGCCCATGGCGCGCAGCAGCACCGTGACCGGGAACTTGCGCTTGCGATCGATGCGCACGTTGACGGTGCCCTTCTTGTCGATCTCGAGCTCGAGCCAGGAGCCGCGCTGCGGCATGAGGTTGGCGACCAGCACCTGCTTCTCGCGCTCGGCCTGCTTGGGCTCCATGATGTAGGCCCCGGGCGAGCGCACGAGCTGCGTGACGACCACACGCTCCGTGCCGTGGATGATGAACGTGCCGCGATCGGTCATCATGGGGAAATCGCCCATGAACACAGACTGCTCGCGGATCTCGCCGGTCTCCTCGTTAATGAAGGAAACCTTCATCGTGAGCGGCGCCGAGAAGGTCATGTCCTTGTTGCGGCACTCGGCGATGGGCTTGGAGGGCTCGCCGAACTGGTGCTCGCCGAACTGCACGAGCAGCTTCTCGGAATAGTCCTTGATGGGATTGATGTCGGCGATGGTCTCGCTGAGACCGTCGCTGAGAAACCACTCCCACGATTTCTTCTGGATGTCGATGAGGTTGGGGAGCGGCAGGGGCTGGTCGAGCTTGGCGAACGACGTACGCACGCGAGGCGCCTTGGGCTCGTTCAAGCGAGTCTCCTCTTTCGAGCGTGGACCAGGGAAAAGAGCACACCATGCCGGAGGTCGAGTGGCATGGTCGCGGGGTGACGCACGGCCGAAAAAGATACCACATCGGAGCCGCGAGCGCAAGAAGAATGTCGCGGCTGCGCCGCGCCGACGCGAAGGGCCGGGGCCGGCATCCGCCGGCCCCGGCCCTTCGGGCCTCACCTACGACTTCAGCGGCGCGATGAAGCGCTCTACTTGATCTCGACGCTCGCGCCGGCTTCTTCGAGCTTCGTCTTGGCCTCTTCGGCCTCGTCCTTGGTGACGCTTTCTTTGATGGCGCTGGGCACGCCCTCAACCACGTCTTTGGCTTCCTTGAGGCCGAGGCCGGTGAGCGCGCGCACGACCTTGATGACCTGGATCTTCTGGTCGCCGTAGGCGGTGAGCATCACGTCGAACTGGGTCTGCTCCTCGACGGCCTCGGCCGGGGCGGCGCCGGCGGCCGGGGCGGCGGCCATGGGGGCCGCGGCGCTCACGCCGAACTCTTCTTCGAGCGCCTTGACCATCTCGCTGAGCTCGAGCACGGTCATGGACTTGATGGCCTCGATGAGCTGATCCTTCGTAAGGGTCTGGTCTGCCATTGTCAATTCACCTCGCGTAGGGCTTGAAAGCCTTGCTGGACAGTGCAGGTGCCGCCGGGCGCCTTACGCCTCGTCGGCCGCGGCCCGCTGCTGGGCCACCTGGTTGAGCGCGCGCACGAAGCCGCTCACCGTACCCTGGAGCACGGTGACCAGGCCCGTCATGGGCGCGGCCATTGTGGCCACCAGCTGAGCGATGAGGACATCGCGCGGCGGCAGGCTGGCCAGCACCTTGACGCCGGCCGGGTCGATGAAGCTCGACTCGAGCAGGCCGCCACGCACCTCGAGCTGCGGATGCGTCTTGGCGAAGTCGGCCAGGGCTTTGGCGGCGGCGACGACATCGTCGCCGCAGAACGTGACCGCCGTGGGGCCGCTGAGCATATCCTTGACGGCCTCGCGGCCGGCGCGGTCAGCGGCGATGCCGCCCAGCGTGTTCTTGACCACCATGAAGCTCGCGCCGCTCTCGCGCAGCTTGTTGCGGAGCTGCTTGAGCTCGGCAACCTTGAGGCCGCGGTAGTCGCTGACGAACAGGTTCTCCGTGTCGGTCAGCAGCCGCGCCACCTCAGCGATCACAGCTTCTTTCTCGTTTCTCAGCATCTCGACCTCTCAGTCGCAAACAAAAACCCGCTCCCGAAGCGGAAGCGGGCACAGGCGGCAGCACTGGCTCGTCTCGCCTCGGGTGGCGGACCCATGTGTGGGTCCCTTGGGCTCCCGGAGGAGCACCAACCTTCATTGGCCGCGGCGTGCGACGCCGCGAAGCGGCAGTATATGTCGGATGAGGGCGCGGCCGCAACTGCGGGCGGCCGCGCCCGGCCTCGTTCTGGCTCTTCTGGCTCAGCCTTCGAGCAGGTCCTTCGTGCGCGCCGGGTCGAGCTCGACGCTGGGGCTCATGGTGGCGGCGATGTTGACGCTCCTGATGTACTTGCCTTTGGCGGCGGCGGGCTTGGCGCGCACGATCTCGTCGAGCAGGGCGCCGTAGTTTTCCACCAGCATCTCTTCGGTGAAGGACTTCTTGCCGATGCTGAGGTGCACGATGCCCGAACGATCGGTGCGGTATTCGACCTTGCCGCCCTTGGCGTCGGCGACCGCCTTGCCGACGTCGAAAGTGACGGTGCCCGACTTGGGGTTCGGCATGAGGCCACGCGGGCCAAGAATACGGCCGAGCTTGCCGACGGTGCCCATCATGTCGGGCGTGGCGATGGCGATGTCGAAGTCGAAGACGCCCTCCTGGATCTGCTTGGCGAGGTCGTCGGTGCCGACGATGTCGGCGCCGGCCTCCTGCGCCTCACGCGCCTTGTCGCCCTCGGCAAACACGGCGACGCGCATCTCCTTGCCGGTGCCGTGCGGCAGCACGGTGGTTCCGCGCACGATCTGGTCGGCGTGGCGCACGTCGACGCCGAGGCGGAAGTGGACTTCGACAGTCTCGTCGAACTTGGCGCCCGGAAGTGACTTGAGAAGGCGCACGCCGTCGAGGGGGGCGTAGAGCCGGCCGGGCTCTATGGAGCGCTTCGCGGCGGTGTAGTTGCGGCCTTTCTTGGCCATTTTCGGACCTCCTGTGGTGCAAGCGGCGCCCGGGCGCCTCCCACCTCGGCGGCCGGGCGACAAGCCCGGCCTTCTGGGTACTTAGTCTGCGACCTCGACGCCCATGCTGCGGGCGGTGCCCTCGATGATCTTCATGGCGGCGTCGACGTCGTTGGCGTTGAGATCTGGCGCCTTGGTCTCGGCGATGGCGCGCACCTGCTCGCGGGTCACCGTGCCGACCTTGTTGCGGTTGGGCTCGCCGGAGCCTTTGTCGATGCCAAGGGCCTCGCGCAAGAGCACGGCGGCGGGCGGCGTCTTGGTGATGAAGGTGTAGGTGCGATCCTCGTACACGGTGATCTCGACCGGCACGATGGTGCTGCCCGAAGCCTGCGTCTGGGCGTTGAACGCCTTGCAGAACTCCATGATGTTGACGCCGTGCTGACCCAGCGCGGGGCCGACCGGCGGCGCCGGGCTTGCCGCGCCGGCGGAGATCTGCAACTTGATCTTGGTGAGGACCTTCTTGGCCACTGCTGCCTCGCTTAATGCCTGATTAGGATGTCTTCTTGACCTGGTCGAATGCGAGCTCGACCGGCGTCTCGCGACCGAAGATCGACACCATGACCTTGAGCCGGCTCTGGTCGAGGTTGACCTCGACGACCTCGCCGGAGAAATCGCTCAGCGGGCCGGACGTGACGCGCACGTCTTCGCCCACCGTGAACTCCGCCTTCTGCTTGGGGCGCTCGACCGAAGCCGTGTGCATGATGCGGTCGACCTCGGTGCGCGAGAGCGCCACGGGCTTGTTCTGGGCGCCGACGAAGCCGGTGACGCCCGGGGTGTTCTTGACCAGCGACCACGTGTCGTCGGTGAGCTCCATCTGGACCAGCACGTAGCCCGGGAACACGCGGCGCTCGCTGGTGATCTTCTCGCCGTCTTTGGTCTCGACGACCTGTTCGGTGGGCACGACGATCTGGTGGATGCGCTCCTCCTGGTGCATCGACTGACGGCGATGCTCGAGGTTGGCCCTCACCTTGTTCTCGTGCCCCGAATACGTGTTGACGACGTACCAGCTATACACGCGCAGCCCCGATCATTTGATGACCGAGAGGATCACGTCGACGGTCTTGGCGAAGACGGTGTCGAGGCCGAAACAGTAGAGAGTCGCGATGGCGACGGCGACGAGCACGACGAGCGTGGACTGCATGAGGTCCTTGCGCGTGGGCCAGGTGACCTTGCCCAGCTCGATGCGCACGTCACGCAAGAACTTCATGATGCCGCGCTTCTCGCCGGGCTTGGCGGCGCGCCCCTGTTTGCGGGACTTCTGCTGCCCCTTACCGCTCGCCGGCTTGGCGGCAGCCCGCTTGGCCACAGCCTTGCCGCCCTGCGCCGGCTTGGGCGTGGGCTTACCTTTGCCCGGCTTGCCCTTGCCCGGCTTGCCGGTGTCGTTGTTCGCAGTGTTCGCCACTCAACCGCTCCGATGGTCATTGGCAGGGCTGGAGGGGCTCGAACCCCCGACCCCCGGTTTTGGAGACCGGTGCTCTACCAATTGAGCTACAGCCCTACAGACACAAGGGGGGAACGCTCAGCGCGTCTCCTTGTGCACAGTGTGCGTCCCGCACCAGCGACAGTACTTCTTGAGCTCGATGCGGTCCGGGTCGTTCTTCTTGTTCTTGTTCGTATGATAGTTGCGACGCTTGCACTCCTGGCAAGCGAGCGTGACGAGTTGACGCACGTCGTCATCCTTTCAGAAAGAAGCATGTAAGGATACCAAGGGTCTGCCATAGGGGTCAACGCGGGCCCCGACGGCCCCCAGAGCGCGAACGCCACGCCGCGCCGGTCACGGCGGCGGAGTATAGCAGACTGCGGAGGGCGGGCAAAACGCGGCGCGCCCGCCCGTTCCTGCAGCATCCTGAGAATCTGCCTCGCCGGCGTGTCGGCTCGTCGGGGTGGCGCGCAGCGGCTCTCGCGTTGATAGTAGACCACGACAGCGACGGCGCAGAGAGGAGCGACCCATCGAGGAGCACCCGGTCGACGGGCGGGCGACGGGACCGGCGGCGTCCGGGCGCGCGCCCGTGCCTCCGCCGTTCGCGCCCCCGCACGACGGACTGAGCCGGCCGGCGCGGCCGGCGGAAGCAGCGGGGCCGGCCGGGGGGCCGGGGGGCCCGCTCCCGCCGCCGCCCCTGGCGCAGGCCGGCGCGCCACCCATGCCGCCTGCGGCGGCGGACGGGCGCGCCGGCTGGGGCTGGGGCCTCAGCCTGGCCGGCCTCGTGGTGGGCTTCGGCCCAGAGGCCGTGCTCTACGTCGCCGCGCTCGGCATGGGCAGCTCGACGAGCGTCGGCAAGGTGACCGTGGGCTCGGCCGTCGCCCTCATCATGGGATCCGTCGTCCTCTACGGCTGGCAGACGCTGGCGGCGTGGTTCTTCTCGCTGCGCATCGCCGGTCGCAAGCTGGCCCTCTGGGGCTTCACCACCCCGAACAAAGCCTTCTTCTGGACCATCCCCGTGGCGCTCGCCGCCGTCTACCTGGTGAGCTTCCTGCACGACCTGGTGGTGCACCCCCGGCAGCAGGACATCATCGGCGAGTTCCCGCACACCGCGGCGGGCATCGTCCTGTTCGTGATCCTGGCGGTGTTCATGGCGCCGCTGTTCGAGGAGATCTTCTTCCGCGGCTTTTTGCTCCGCGGCTTTTCGTCCTCGTGGGGGTGGCCGGCCGGCGCCTGCGTGTCGGCGGCCGTCTTCGGCGCCGCGCACCTCCAGCTCGACGTCTTCGTGCCGCTGTTCGCCCTGGGACTGGCGCTCGCCTGGGTGTACAAGCGCACCGGCTCGCTGTGGACGAGCATCGCCTTCCACGCCGTGTTCAACGGGCTGTCGGTGCTCGCCTGGGCGCTGGCGAGGTAGCGCTACCCCAACAAGGTCGGCTTGCGCAGCTCCCGGCAATGGCACTCGTCATCGTCCGGGAGAGCGGCAAGGGCGCTCAGGAGGATGCTGCCCATGAGGCCGGCGTCCTCGTGGAAGATCTGCGCCAGCACGTCGTGCTCCCATTCCTGCACGACGCCCTCGCCGTAGTTGACGATGAGGTAAATGCCCGCGTAGCAGGCGCCGATGTCGCGGGCCAGCCAGACTTCGGGGCAGAAGCTCTGCCCGACCACGTCGCCCATGCTCTGCAGGTGCCGGACCTCGGCCGGCGACTCGAAGCGCGGCCCCTCCGTGACGACGTACGTGCCGCGCGTGAACACGCGGCGCGCGGGGGCGAGGCGCCGCGCGGAGCTGACCAGCGCCTCGCGCCCGGCCGCGCATACCGCGTCGCGCATGATGAGCAGGTGGTCGCCGACCACAAGGCCGTAGCGGTCGCGATCGGTGGTCTGGTCGACGAAGTCGTCGACGACCACGAGATCGCCGGGGTCGAGGAGGTGGTCGAGGCTGCCGACGCCGGCGTCCGAGAGGATCCTCTTGACGCCGGCGCGATGGAGCACGCTGAACACCTGGCGTGAGGCGCGCCCCCGCGAGACGCCCTTGCGCCACCCGTGCAGGCGCACATGCAGAACGGCGTTCCCGCCGAGCTCGAAGAGCGTGAACGGCGGGCTCTCGCCCCACGGCGTCTCGAACACGAGATCGCGCTCGACGACGTGTACCCCCGGGTGCAGATCGCCGGGGAAGTCGGCGGCCAGAGAACCGGAGCCGCCGATGACGGCGCGCGAGGCGGCGGGGACCGCGCCGGCCACGCTCAGAGCCCCGCCAGCTCGGGGGTGACGCGCAGCACCATCATCTGCACGTGGTCGCCGGTGTCGGACGTGTAGCGGCTGAGCGCCTGGTCGAGGGTCGTCGGGAAGCCGCGCACGGCGCCCAGCACCGTATGCCCGCCGGCCACGACATCGCCGATCTCGACCTGGGGGCGCGTGAGATGGGTGATCACCAGAAGCAGTGAGGGGTCGTGAGCCAGGCGGACGTCCATCTCCACGTCTGGGTAGCGGCCGAGGATGCTGTACTGCTTGATCGCCGTGACCTTGCCGTCCGCGGGGCTCACGACGACCGAACCCGGCACGGCACCGACGTCCAGGCCGGCGGTGGAGGATGAGCGCTCGCCGCCGGCGCCGGCCATGAGGTAGTACTGAATGGTGCCTCCGCCGGCGAAGATGTCGGCGAGCTGCTGGCCCAGGCTGCCGCCGCTCAAACGGTCGCCGGCCGGAGCGAAGGGCACGGTGCCCGCGTAGTCCACCGCGTGGTAGGCGACCGCCGTGGTCACGTCGCGGGCCACCGGGAGAACGACGTCGAGGCCCTCGACCTGCGCGACGACGACGTCCCCGGCGCCGGTGGGGCTGCCGTCGCCGGTGGGCATGGCGGCGCCCTGCGGCACGCGCGCCGGAGTCTGCCCGGGGATGGCGTACGCGGCCCACACGGCGAGGAGAATGAGGGTCACGAGAACGGCCAGCGCGACCGCACGCCGGCGCCTGAGCTGATCGCGGCGGCGGACCTTCGCGCGCCGCCGCTGACTGGCCGGGCTCCTGTGCATGTCCCACAAAACCTACAGTGCCGCCCCCGAGGCCGCAAGCCGCGGCCGTTGGCGCACGCCGTCGCCGCGTGCCTCCGCGGGAATGCCCGGCCTCCACGCGAGGTGTTGTCAGAACAGGCGAAGGAACTTGCGCCGTGGCCCTCGAATCCTTCCCCCGGCGGCCGATACCACGAGTAGCCGGATGCGCCAGAACCGTGCGGTTGCACATCGATGCCGGGCTCGGAGGTGGGCCGTGAAGACTCGCTGCGGGATTGTGATCGTGCTGGTGGCGCTGGCCGCCCTGCTGCTCGCGAGCCTGCCCGCGACGGCCCCCGCCGGCGTCTCCCTGAGCTCCTACGAGCAGCAGCTCGTGAAGTGCGTGAACCAAGTACGCGCCGACCACAACCTGGCCAAGCTGCACGTCAACGCCAGGCTTGTGGACGCATCTCGCGCGCACTCCGCCGACATGGCCGAGCTGCAGTACTTCGAACACGATTCACCGAGCGGCGAGCCATGGAACGAGCGCATCGTGAACCACGGCTACACGCGCAACGGCTACAAGACCTGGAAGGCCGGCGAGGATATCGCCTGGGGCGCCGGCCTGTTCTCCAGTCCCGTGGCGATCGTGGACCAGTGGATGAGCTCCCCGATGCACCGCGCCGTGATCCTCACCAGGAACTTCCGCGACCTCGGCGTCGGCGCCGTGAGCTGCGACGGCTACGGCGGCGTGGACGGCGAGGTGTGGTTCTTCACCATCGATCTCGGACGGCGCACCAGGTAGGGCGGCGGTACGCAAGCACCGCCTGGTGAAGGGGCGCCGAGGGCGCCCCTTCACGCGTACGGGCCCGGGGCGGGCGAGCGCAGCCGGGCGGGCGCAGCGGACGGGCGGGCGCAGCCGCACCCGCCGTGAGCGCCGGGCGCAGCCGCACCCGCCGTGAGCGCCGGACGCAGACGGGGCCGCCGGGCGCGCCGGGCCGTCGAGTAGGATGGCCGCATGAGTGATTCTGCCGTCCAGAAGCGCCTACGCGCCCTGTTCCGCGAGGGCGGCCACGAACAGGTGGTGGCCGTGGCGCACGAGGCCGCGCGCAGGGGCCGCGCGGCGGAGCTGCCCGCGGACCTGCCGGCGGCGCTGCGCGAAGCGCTCATCGCCGCCGGTATCGAGCGCCTGCACGGCCACCAGCGCGCGGCCTACGACGCCCTGCGGGCCGGCGAGAACGTCGTGATCAGCACCGGCACGGCCAGCGGCAAGAGCCTTTGCTACCAGCTTGCCGTGCTCGACGAGTACGCGCGCGACCCGCAGAGCCGCGCGCTCCTCCTCTTCCCCACCAAGGCGCTCGCCCAGGACCAGGCGCGCAAGCTGGGCGCGCTCAGGCTCGACCGGGTGGGCCCAGACGCCGGCGGCCGGCCGGCCGCCGCGCGTAGGCCCGCGGTGCCGGCGATCTACGACGGCGACACACCGCAGGACTCGCGCGCCCTACTGCGGCGCACGGCCACGATCCTGCTCAGCAATCCCGACATGCTTCACGTCGGCATTCTGCCCGGCCACGAGCGCTGGGCCGAGTACCTGCACCACCTGCGCTACGTGGTGCTCGATGAGGCGCACGTGTACCGCGGCGTCTTCGGCAGCCACGTCGCCCAGGTGATGCGCCGGCTGCGACGCCTCTGCGCCCAGTACGGCGCCGACCCGCAGTTCGTGCTGACGTCGGCCACCATCGCCAACCCCCAGGCGTTCGCGGAGAAGCTCGTCGGCCTGCCGTTCACCGTTGTGGACGAGGATCAGGCGCCGCGCCCCGAGCGCACCGTGGTGTTCTGGAACCCGCCGCTCGTGGACGCGGCGCGCGGCGAGCGGCGCAGCGCTCTCGCCGAGGCCAGCTACGTAACCGCCGAGAGCGTGCTCGCCGGGGCGCGCGTGATCGCCTTCGCGCCGACGCGCAAGGCGGCGGAGCTCGTGTACGGGCACGTGCGCCGCCGCCTCGAAGATCGCGACCCCGGCGGCGCGGCGGCGCGCGTGCAGCCCTACCGCGCCGGCTACATGCCGCAGCAACGCCGCGAGATCGAGCGCCGCCTGTTCGCCCACGAGCTGGACGCGGTGATCGCCACGCAGGCGCTGGAGCTCGGCATCGACGTGGGGACCCTGGACGTGTCGCTGGTCACCGGGTTCCCGGGCACGGTCACGAGCCTGCGCCAGCGCTGGGGGCGGGCCGGCCGCACCGGGCACGGCTGGGCCGTGCTGGTGGCCGGCCAGGACGCCCTCGACCAGTACTTCATGCGCGAGCCCGAGCGCCTCCTGAGCCGCGGCGTCGAGGAGGCGATCATCGACCTGCACAACCCGCACATCTCGGCGCGGCACCTCGAGGCGGCCGCCTACGAGCGGCCCATCACGCCGAAGGACGAAGCGTACTTCGGCGAGCAGGGCCTGCTGGCCGCCGAGCGTCTGGCACAGGCCGGGCGCCTGCGGCGGCGCGGCGACGGCCTGGTCTGGACCAGGCCGTATTCCCCCGCCGCCGACACCAGCCTGCGCACGGCCTCCAACGAGCAGTTCGTGATCGTCGAGACGCGCGGCGGCGAGATCATCGGCACGGTGGAGCGCGAGCGCGTCTTTCGCTTCGCCCATCCCGGCGCGGTGTACCTGCATCTCGGCAGGAGCTACCTCGTGCAGCGCCTCGACCTGGAGGGCCGCACGGTGCTCGTCGACGACTTCGACGGCGCCTATTACACCCAGGTGAAGACCGACAAGAACGTCCTGGTCGCCGGGCAGGCAGGCATGCGCCCACTGCCCGGCGCCAACCTCTTCTTCGGCGAGCTCGAGGTCACCGAGCAGGTGATCGCTTACCAGAAACGCGACCTCACCGACCAGCACATCATCGACACGATCAGCCTCGACCTGCCCGAGCAGATGTTCACCACCCAGGCGTTCTGGCTGGCGATCCCCGAGCAGACGATCACGCAGGCGCCGACCGCGCTCGCCGAGACCGACCCGGCCGGGCCGCCTGCGGCCGCCGGCCCCGCCGGCCCCGCGGCGCCGCCTCAGCCCGCCGGCGACGAGGCGGCCATCCCCGGCGCGCTGCATGCCGCCGAGCACGCGCTCATCGCCCTGCTGCCGCTGTACGCGATGTGCGACCGCTGGGACATCGGCGGCCTCAGCACCCCTTGGCACTGGCAGACAGACACGGCCTCGATCTTCGTCTACGACGGTTACCCCGGCGGCATCGGGCTGACGCGGCGCGGCTACGAGGCCTTCGAAAGCCTCGCCGCCGATGCCCGCGCCCTGATCGCCGAGTGCCCCTGCGACAGCGGCTGCCCGAGCTGCGTGCAGAGCCCCAAGTGCGGCAACCTCAACGAGCCGCTGAGCAAAGCCGGGGCGGTGGCGCTACTGGAGGCGATCCTGCTGTGACCGCGCCTTCCTCGGCCACCGCCTCCCCCGCTTTGGCTTTCGCAGGACCCGGCGCACGCCGGGGTGCCTGAGCACGTCGACGTCGCGCCCGCCATGGATCGTGCGGCCGACGACCGTGGTTGGGCGCGCGGAGCCTGCCGTTGGCCGTCGCAGCGACGAGGCAGGCGTTCAACGCCGCGGCTGGGATCCGCGCCGCCCGCAGGAGCGTCGCTCAGCGGCGGCCTTCCGGATCACGGCGTGGCGAAACCCTGCTCCTCAAAGTGCCGGTCGAACGCCAGGGCGGTGACCACTCCCAGGTCGCGCATGAGCTCGAAGCCGGCGCAGTCCACAAGGCTCAAGCCGCGCCGCCGTGCCACGGTCCAGGCGGCGACTGCCCGTTGATGAAGCGCTCGATCCACAAACACGACCTCGAGCGCCGGCAGCAGCCCGTGCTGCACCTGCAGGGCGACGTCGAGACCAAGCCGGTTCTGGACCAGCGCGGTGAGCTCGGTGACCACGTAGTTGGTGGTCACCAGCAGCGCGCCCTCGCTCAGCAGGGCGCGGACGCTGGTGGCTGCCTCCTCGTGCCGCGCGTCGCCGGCGTCGAGCAGCGCGTACAGACCGCTCGTGTCGGCATAGACGATCTGCGCTCCTTCAGACGCCACCGCTGGGCTCGTTCCCCTCGAGGATGGCCTCTGCCAGATAGCGGTCGTGATTCTCCGCTGCGTCGGACGAACCCGATGAGAAGGCGCCGATCAACTCCAGCGCCCGTGCCCGCACGGCCGCTTCACGAGCCTGGATCGGGCGGCGCAGGTAGGCTTCGAGGGCCCTGCGCACGATCTCGGCCTGAGAAGTGCCTTCCGACTCGGCGGTCTTGCGCAGATTGCCGGCC
>Ga0209083_1000804_pt1 | contig 41892 bp, 64 predicted proteins | sample AM7aDNAmetaG_FD_184132 | JGI IMG/M metagenome (GOLD analysis project Ga0209083, IMG submission 184132) | Freshwater microbial communities from Finland to study Microbial Dark Matter (Phase II) - AM7a DNA metaG (SPAdes) (version 3) | ecosystem: Environmental > Aquatic > Freshwater > Lake ... | reverse complement strand
TTAGAATAGTCAGGTATATCCTCCCTAGTCCCCTCATTAAACAAATAGTAGAATACCTTCGGTGAAGTACTAATGGTTTAGAATAGTCAGGTATATCCTCCCTAGTCCCCTCATTAAACAAATAGTTAAATAATAGGAACATGTTTGCTAGGGGATCGAGCAACTTGAAAAAGATACTAACGGTTAGTAATAAATGATTGAGCTGACTGACTGACGGGTTAGTTGAAGTATTGAGGAGTACCAGGGTTAATTGACTCATTGGTTTAAGACTATTCCACCAGTCTAAAAGAATTAAGGGGTTAAGGGGTTAAGGGGTTAAGGGGTTAAGGGGTTAAGGGGTTAAAGGGTTAAAAGACTGCGGGTTAGCTGGTATCGATAGGATTGACTCAGGATTGGAAAAGAATCCTTAAACTGGTCTACAATAAACCGTTGTTAGTTAGAGGTACCTGTTAAAAAGAATCAATTGACTCTAAAGTCTAAGAACCCAGACTTGAAAATGACTCACTGGTAAAATAGAATCCAATAAGCTCAATAGACTCTAGTGAACTATACTAAGAATCCAACTACCACTTGACTCACTAGTACCAATAATTAAAAATAGTTGAGTCTAGACTCCTGAGTAAGAGCCAAAAAGAATCAAAAAACCAAACTGAATCCAAAAGCATCAATGACTCTAGTTAATACCCTTAGACCCTTAGACTACTAGTACTAGAATCCAAAGAGTAGTTGACTCACAGGTACGTAGTTGAATATAATTAAAAGTGGTTGGTTGAGTCCAGATAAGAATCGAAAATGATTCCTAGGAGTCACTAGAACTAACCCTTAGCTAAAAAGTGTAGATAAATTGAGTCCAAGGTAAGAGAAGAGTCAATAGGCACTCATAGTAGAATCCATTAAAAAAGAATCCAGAGTCACAGTTGAGTCCAATGAGTCCAAGGTAAAGAGTCAATAGGATAGAGTCACAGTTGACTCACTAGTACCAAATAGTTAAAAGGAATCACTGTTGAGTCCAGATAAGAATCACTAGTAGTTAGAATAAGTGATTAAATAATAGTTGAGTCCAATGAGTCCGATTAAAAAGAGTCAATAAAAGTCAATAAAAATAAAAACCGGAGTCAAAAGAAACACTAGTACGTATAGTAAATGAGGTTAGAATAGGTAGTAAAGTGGTAGTAATAAAGGGGGTAAAAAATTTGGAGCCTTCGCGCAATCCGGCAAATGTCTAAATATAGAGAATCGAAAAATCGGAACCCTCAAAAAATCCTTCCCGGTCTCCAGAGTTCCAAAAGTCACCCTCAGAATCCAAATCAATCCTCATAACCTATTACACAACAAGCCCGTTTGAGACCTCCATTTTTCACAGAATCGGTTTTGTGTGTCCTAGCCTACCCAGAATCAAACTTTTTTAGAAAACCCAAAAAATCCAGAAAAAGTTAAAGTTAAAGAGTTTGGTGACTCTCAGAAATGTGCCCAAGTTACTCTGAAAATAAAATTTCTCTGAAAATAAAATTTCTCTGAAAATAAAATTTCTCTTGACAGGGTCGTTGTAGCCTGGTACACTGTCCTCCAATCCAATGTTACACGAGAATATCCAATCCTAGGAGCAACAAAAATGACCAAGACCTCGGCAGCGAGCCAGTCTCCTAAGCTTAACTACTTGCCTAGTGATTCAGTACTACTCAACCCTGGTACTAGTTTGTACACGTGGTCGTCAATCATCGACGCTATCAAACAAGAGTTGGCTAAACTACAAACCTCGTACTTCTGTTTAACCGAAGGGCAGTTTGAAATGTTGTTTGGGTACCGTCTAGATGACGTGCCTGCAGAAGACATTGACTCGATGCTCTATTTAAAATCTGATGGCTCCCTGAGAGTTCTAGAACACGAGGTGAATGACATTTTGGTGTTAATCGTAACCCTTGATAACCTAGTACCTGTCTTTATGGAGTTTGGGGTTGATCAACCTGTTCCTGACATAAACAAGAAAGTTAGACTGCCTAACCGTAAGGTATTATTGAACGATTTCATGACTGACAATATGGTTGAAGCCTTAGATGAAGATAACATAGTCAGACAACCTAAAGAGGCTAACAAGTTATTCCAGTTTCTAGACAACCTCATGTTTGATGCCACGTTGAAAATCAAGTGTGATGAAAACCTAAGAAAAGAGCTAATAACCAAATACCCTGGGAAAATAACCAAATACCCTGGAAACTTGCTGTTAACCCATAAAGGTGTAATATTCTCAAACACTGTAGAAGGAATCCAATTCGCTAACCGAGTCCTAAACTGGCCTATCGAGTCCTAATATCATAAGACACTTCCAGTAAAACCCAGAGGCGTTAATTTGTGCTTGACACACTGAGACGCCTCTGGTACACTGCTCTTCAATCGGTTCCACCTTTGGACCCTTGTAGGAACGCCCATGCCCTCTACCTCTGTGACTGTACGAGACAGTGCTCCTGGTATCTCTGGCACCCTAGTAGATAGTAAAACTCTATTCAACTTGCTTAAAGTTCATCCAGGAAAGATTAGGCTAAAAGACCCTAACACGTCTTCCTACTTGCAAGTAATCAAGAATCACCTATTAGCTGAACTGGTTGCTTGGTCTAACCCAACTAACCCAGTAACACCTTTCCCTAAGCTAACTTTCTCAATAACTAGAGGGGATTTGTACCTTAGAGGAATCCCTCCGTCTGTGTTTTCTGCAGTCAGGGAAAGGCACTTTGTACAACCCCTGAAACCAATAAAACCCCTACAACCCAAGAAATAAGGATACATACCTATGATAGAGTACACTCCTGGAATTACCATCGAACGAGTTACTTCTGGATTCTTTCGTTTAAGTGGCGACTCGATGATGTACGACCGTCGCCTAACAGACACCACCAACGGTAACGTCGCTCACGTCCGGCACAATGATAATGGTCAACTTGCAGTTTACAGTAAAGACGGCGTTCTTGTAACTACCAAGACGTACAAAACCCTCTGTAAACCCTCTGTAAACCCTCTGGCAAGCCCACAACGCTGCTGCTAAATACTTGGAGTTTGAACGTGGGTTACCCAAGTTTAAGGACAAGCTCACTACTCTCAACCATCTCAACCCCCAAGGAGGTGAACTAGTAACTATTCCGGTTAACACTCAACGTACTGTTCTAGTAACCTACTGTAAACACGTCTGGGTGTCCGAAGTACCCCGTGACGTATGTCACTCTATGGATCAATTACAGGTGGAGAATATTGTAGTAGTTGTGGTCAACATGCTGTTAGGAATTGATTTTATCAACACTATTGAGAAATACCTCCGTGACGTATGTCACATTCCTACAGCAAAGATTGTAACCTTCAATGTGTTGGAACAAGTTCCTCCTGAGAATTCCTGGGTTAATCAACTTCTGCTGCCGCCTGAAATCCGTTATCTTTGAGAGTTGGAAGCAGCCATGAAAAAACTAACCAAAATGAAGAGTCTCCTCACCCGTAAACAGGCTGTACAACAGAAAAAGGACGCGGCTGATCGAGCTAGAATCGCTGCTAACATTGAAAAGTATGGACAGCACCTAGTTGGTGTGATGGAACCAGACTCTGACTTACTGCCGTTCACCTACAGTGTTGGCATGCATCAACTAGGTCTACCTGAGATTCTGATCATAGGACTTGAGCCAGGGATGGTAGCAGGAGTAATCAATCACTTGTGCGACATCCAACGTAGTAGAGGAGTTGGCTATAAAGACGGTGAGTTGATTGACATCGGTGGTAAATATCCAGTCAAAGCTATTGACGTTACAGGGTACGCTAATATGTTTGTCACCTTCTCACCTTGGTATTACGGTCAACCTGTAAAAAGTGTACAAATCCTAGTCCCTGACAAGAAAGGTATATTCCCTGATGACAGTAAGTGTGACCCACTTTACGGCTTTGTCCCGATTCTAAACCCTCACCACTCCAAGAGTAAGAAACTGCACTGACGGAGTTTGGACTCTTCTGGTCAGGGAGTCCATTTACTCTTTTTAAGAGAGGTGTACCTATGCAGACCCAAACCCTACAAACCCTTAATCCAGTCAACTGTGAAGTACTAGACGTTGAAGAGGTTAAACAGCATTTGGAAAGCGGACTGTCCGCAAGTTTTTTAGCGAGCTACTACAACATAAATAGTAATAGTTTCCTGGTTTGGATGAAGAAACAAGGGTTAGAAGACTACATTGGAAAGTCTACTCGTGTAGACAAAGTTCTAGACCCTGAACTAGAAACTATTAAAGAAAGGTTGGAAGCAGGAGAACCTCCTCATAAAATAGTTAATTACTACGACTGTTCTAGTAGCTCCTTTAACACATGGTTACGAAAACAAGGACTCGGTGACTACATTAGATATCGCACAGATATAGCTACTCTACTACCTGAGTTGGAGCGTATTAAGGAAAAGCTAGAAGCAGGAGAATCTTCCCACTCTATAGCTATTCAGTACAACGTAAGCCATCAAGGGTTTACTAACTTGTTACGCAGTAATGGTCTAGGTACCTACATTAGGACGATGAAAAACATAGACTCTTACCTTTCTTCAGAGTTTGACACCATTAAAGAGCTATTGGAATTAGGAGAATCTGCTCGCTCTGTAGCTATCAAGTATGACATAAACCCTGGAGCCCTTTGTGGTTGGCTTAGACGCCATGGCTTAGGTGACTATATTGAAAGTTTCCGCAAGAGACTAGTCTATACAGATGACGATAAGGCTACAATAGTGAAGATGTTTATGTCTGGACAAAATCCAAGTAGTATCTGTAACACCTTAAACAAGGACAATTTAGGACCACCACATTTATTCTGTACAATTAGCTTATTGTTGCTCAGACTTATTGGTAAAGATACCTACTCACATCAGATAAACCTTAACAGGCGAGTCAACACTTCGCAAGCTACAACTAAAATTCATCTCTCTGGAGTTGACGGTGGAAAAAGAGGTAAAGGTCCTGGCAGTAGACTCACTGCACTTGCCGGACATTCTAAATACTACCGAGGCAACTGACTTACAAAAGGAGAATCGTCATGGCAACAATGGACTCAGTTCAGACTCTTTACCGAGACTTTATGGATGCTATAGGTAAAGTGCTTAAGAGTCCTAAAACTGAAAACGCTATCAATCCTAAGTACCAATTGAATCAATTAAACAGATTGAACGTATCTCAAGTCCTTGACTTCTTGGACATCTTGAAACCTGAGTCAACACAGGGTAACGGAGTTAACGTAGTCAAAGCTGTGAATGCTTTCAATCAGGGTTTGCTGAGACTACCTTACTCCAACTGTCTATTTCTCATGCAATCTTCTGAAGACTTTAAAGATATACGATGTTTAGTCCAGCTAGCGGAGTTTGACAATGAATCCAATCCGCATCCCTATTATGAACCAACTCCAGAACAACTGCCTAAACAATCAAAATACCTGTCAATAACTGTTTATATCTATGTTGAGAAAGGCCATATTCGTGAAGACGGAGTCGCTATACCAGCAGGTATGAGCCCTCCTCCTTTAATGGAAGTGTTTCTATTTCCTAACCCTCAAGACATGAATGACCTAACCAAGTTCCTTGTTTATTTTGACATGTTCTACAGTCTGTCTGCCGACCAACAACATAGTGCTGTTACTTCCTTTCAACACACATGTTTTTACAGCTTAGAGAATTTACTACTCTTGCACACCAGTGACATCAAACTGAAAGGTTATGTAGACAAGAAAAGCAACCAACTCCGTAGACTTCGTGGTTTAGCGCCCTTGAAGAACTACTACATCACTGTTCTTAACCCTGATAAAAAGAAGGTGTTTGAGCGGCAGTTACCTAAAGGAAGTCACGCTTCTCCTATAACACACGAACGTCGTGGTCATGACCGCACTTATTCTGACGGTAGAAGAGTTTGGGTTGCTCCAGTAACTGTTAATAAAGACAAAGGTACACCAGTCGCTCGTCACTACAAGGTTGAACCTTCAAACGGAGATAAGGGCAATGTCAGTGGCATCGAAGAAATGTGACCGTGGGTCGTCAGTCGAAGTAACCTTTCTCCCTGGTGGAGCGTGTAATCTGTACGTAGTACCAGCAGAAGATTGGGAGACTTACGCTGGATTCCGCTTTAAGAAAGAACACAGAACGATCAACCTTTTACTTGATCGTTCTGAGGCCGCAGAGTTTGGAGCTATCTTGACCCAGGGGTGGTCGGTAATATCTGACCCAGAAGGTATTCTACAACGAGGAATGTTTCCAGGTTGTATTCCGTTCTTGAGAGGATACGTTGCTGCAGCAATGTCTGTAACAGGAGGAATAGCTATATCTGCTTCTGGTATAAACGGACCAACCTCAGTTCGTGCCGTTATTACGGAAAGAGAATTGCTGGAAATCGGGAGAGCAATACTCTGTCACACAAATATTGGTGTATCAGAACTCCTGTGACCTTGAGCTACAGTAAAATACACCAAACTAACGGAGACTACAATGACAGACAAATTCGATCACATTAACAAGAAAATAGTAGAGTGTAAAACTACAAGAGAGGTTTTGGCTACAGCACCACCAACTGCTGAGGTAGGTGTATGGGAAGAGGCTCAGGCTAAAATAGCTTCTCTTACGGAGAGAGTTCGGAGTTTGAATTGGCACACGTTGTTCTCCTTCACAATTAACAACACTAAATATGACTTGATCAAGTTTAACACTCTTGACACTTATATGGTGGTAAAGCCAGGAATGACTGACGACCCTATGGAAGAGGTGCGTCCTACTAACAATGTTTACTTCTTCCTGTCTCTAGAAGAAACCTCCTATTCTGAAAAGTTAAAGCTCAATAAGAAATCAGCGTACAACCGTCCTATCTGGCAATGCACGGAGATCGGTACCTCAAACGCAGTACAGGGTGGTGGTATTGCCAAGACAGTACTGCTATGGTTGTTGAAGGATCAAAAGAAAATCTTGTGCTCTGGTCCGAACGAGTTCTTCCCTGCTAGAGTTGGTTGGTCTAGAATTTCTAACCGTCTAGACTTAGTCTGCGATTTAGTTGACATAGACAAATACCAAGTCTTGCAAGACTTGGTAAAAGTCCACCAGGGCTTAAAAGATTCCGACTTTGATAAACGTTTGTGGGATTACGGTAACTTGCGTAACCACGTCCTATTAGTTGTTAGAGACGTTGTCTAGTCCGATGAGACAGATACGGATTACATTGAACCTCAACTCTGAAAAAGGAGTACCTAAAAATGTTGCTGAACTTCGAAGCCTCTAACGTTTTGTGTTTCCAGAACGCTGTAGAGTTTTCTATGGTATCGAAAGACTCTACAGACGAGAATCTGCAACCGTTAAATGTTGCCGCTGTGTTTGGAGCTAACAATCATGGTAAGACTTCTTTGTTTAGGTCTGTAGGAACGCTTAAGGATTGTGTTCTAACTGGCAGTATTTTACCTGTGGTTCCTTTCAATACTAGTAGGGATACTACTTTGGAAGTAGTCTTTCGTCACCTTGGGGTTGACTATCAGTACGGATTGCATCTAAACACTGAGTCTATTCTAGAGGAGTGGCTATTCAGCGGTGACACTTTGATTTTCCAAGTAGTTACTGAAACTACAGGTGAACGCGTGTGCGAGACCTCGTTGACTGTACCGCTTACTGAATGGCCTTGCGGCCAACTCTTGCTGTCGTACCTCAATTACCATGAGGTAATTGCACCAGTTTACTCTTGGTTTGAAGACGTGTTGGTAACACAAGCTCCTACTTTTGGTAGTGTACAAGATGCTTGTGTTAACGATCCAAAGCTAGCAACGTTTGTACAAAAGTTTTTAGAGGCTAGTGACGTAGCAGAAAACTCAATTTTTGTAGAATCTAGTAGTGTACAACAACTTAGTAACCTAGCCTACTTACTGTACAAGGCTACTAAGGAGAATAAAGTTATTTTCCTAGACGGGTTTGACGTAGGTTTACATTTAAATCTCAGTCTGGAAATTGTACGCTGGTTTACTAGACATGTTAACACTAACAGTCAGTTTGTTTTTAGTACCCACAACACACTCCTTCTTGACTATCTACGCCGAGATTCTATTTGGTTTGTAAAGAAAGATTCTCTTGGAGACTCTTCCCTTTACTCTTTACTTGAGTTTAAAAAGCGTGAAAGCCAAACTGTTTCGAAGGACTACTTACAAGGGCGCTTTGATGGAGTTCCGTTCCTTAACTTCGATTCTTTGACTAGTGACTGATCTGAAAGTAACACCTTGTTAAAATTGTTCTTGACAAGCAGACAGGTTAGTGGTACACTGGTTTTTCAACTGTTGCTACGGAGACAACTCATGGTTCCTAAAACGCTAACGATTATAGCTGTGTGTGGTTTGCTTTACTACATCTTAGGAGAAGATGTACTTTGGTTTGACGACCATGCCGCTTTATCCATGTGGATAGTAGTTGCTGCTACTGTTATAGCAATAATGTTTATCATTTCAATGATCTTTGACGAATACGAAGGTTGGTTTTTAAATTTAATCATTATTGGTCTGTGTTCAGTTTTATTTTCTCTTGTGCGTGTCGAAAAAGTGAACTACGCACTATGTTTAACTAAACCTGCTTGTGCCGAGTCTAAGCAACAAACTACTGAAAAAACTCTATCTGAAAAGAAGAAGTTTTGTCAAAGTTTTGTCTCTTACTTAAATACTCTTTCTGATGAAGAAAAAGTAACTGCTTTGCGTTTAACCAGAACCCTTTGCAACTACTAATTGGGGAAGTTGATCATGCAAAGAGTTGAATTGCCTATAAGCTTGGAAGAAGTGGTAGAGCTATATAACAGCGGCAAGTCTATCAAAAAGATAGCAGACTATCTAGGTGTGAGTGCTTGGACCCTGCACGATAGGCTTAGGAAAGCAGATGTTAAACTACGCCCTATAGGACGAAATCCTAAGCCTATCGACCTAGATAAAGTTAGAAAATTGCGTAATGAGGGTGTAAGTTGGGCTAATATTAGTATAGAGTTGGGCTTGTGTAGGGAAAGTCTAAGAGTGCGCTTTGAAAAAGCAGCTTAACGCTGTAAAAGGAGGGATAAACCGATGCCTATTAGTACCGAGCTAAAGCAACGTGTGTACGACCTGTACGCTAGTGGAAAAACTTTGTTGCAGGTTAGTCAAGCAACTGGAGTTGGTGTACCGATTGTAAGAGAAATAGTAAGACCTATTATTAGAAAGGCGGGTGGCGTCCACTTAAAAAAGTTTGACCGAGAGGAAGCCGAAAAACTCTATTCAGAAGGTAAAAGTCTGCGAGAGGTCGGTAGGCTATTAGGTGTAAGTTACGAAGCGGTTCGTTTGGTTCTTTCTAACACTAGAACTCCAGGTTTTTATAAGTATCCGGATACTTACGTTAGTTCTGATGTGGTGGTTAAAGAGTTTGTTGATGGCTTATCTATGATTGCAATTTCTGAGAAATACGATGTAACTATAGGTTATGTCCGACAGACATTGACATCTGCTGGACTAAACACTATTAGAAATTATGATAATAAGGCCAAACTTGATCTTGATGAAGACAAGTTAGTAGAACTCTACGAAAGCGGTAAAAGTTTATCTAAGCTTAGCACTATGTTTGGAGTAAGTGTCACCACCATACAACGCAGACTTAAAGATAACGGTGTGGTTATGCATCCTCCTGGTACTAAATTCTTTGTAAAAGAAGATGAACAAATCAGTGCTTGACAGCCAGGTAATCCTGTGGTAATATCATCGTCATCACATCTCCAAGGAGATAAATGACCCATGACCCCTTCACCAAGGGCTGCCCTACAATCCACACTATCTACGGACCAATTGACATTGCATACCTCAAAGAGTGTCAAAATCTAGCAGCTTGAAGGTCAAATCCTTAGCCGAAGGCAAACAGGAGGTTTTTATGCCAACTCCCTTAACAACTTCTGAAGAAGACCTAATATGTCGTGACTATAAGTCTGGCGAATCGTTAGATTCGATATGCAAGACTTATAAAATAGGCATAACTCAGTTAAAGAAGTTGTTGAAGGAGTCTGGTGTAAAACAGCCTAAGAAAGACATAGACTTTTCCACTTTGGCTAAAGACTACGAAAAAGGAAAATCGCTAAAAACTCTAGCTGTTGAGAACAACGTGTCTCTATCTCACATGTGGTGCGGTCTTAGGGATAAGGTAAAATTTAGAGATAAAGGTAGAAATCGTAAGTTTGACTACGCTTATGCAAAACACCTTTACTCAAGCGGTTTGACCTTCAGAGATATAGCTAAGCTATTGGATGTCAGTCCAGAAGCCGTACGTCTAGTAATAACTCAACTACAAAAGTAACCTTCATGGAACACCGGGAACACAGGGAACTCAAGAACGCAAGTAGAGATTCTTTAGTCGTAAGTCTGTACACGTCAGGTAGTACCTACTCCGAGATAGTAGAAATTGTGAGTGTCAGCACCAAGACTGTACGAAAAATACTTAAACAGAACAACATTCCAATACGAAAGTCTGGATGTAGAGCGTTAGAGATTGATCTGGAAGCCATTGCTAAAGGCTACGAAAACGGTAAATCCCTTCTATATTTGAGTAAGGTCTTAGGAGTAAGCCACGACACTGTCTACCGACGCTTGAAAGAAGCCGGTTATCCAATTAAGAGAACTGTTGAAAAGGAACTAAGTAATGTCTGCAGAGACGAATTGGCCTCTTAGAAAAGAGGACCTTTACGATAGGTTTATTGTTCAGAATTTAAGCCATAAGCAAATTGCTGACCAAGTAGGTGTCTCAGAATCTGCTGTGTCTGGATTGTTGTACCGGCTAAACATCTTTAAAAACAAAGAAGGGCGGACACCTGAAGAAATTGAACGTCGGAAGGAAGAGATTCGCTCTAGGCGAAGGGATCGTAGGCGTGAGCTTAGAAAAGACCCTGTCAAGGCTGAGCAAGAGTTGGAGCGTTTGAGGGTTATAGAAGAAGCTCGAGAAGAGGCTCGTCGTCTCAAGAAAGAAAAACAAGAACTGCGTCAACAGGCTAAGCAGGAAGCCAAATTAGGACGAATTGAAGCTGACTTACTACGGAAACAACGTAAGGAAGAAAAGCTTAAAGCTTCTGAGTTGAAAGAGAAATGTTCTCAACTAAAACAACAAGATAAGTTGTTTAAACAGAAGATGAAGGAGGCTAGGGTTAACGCTCGTGCTAACTCTAAGCTTCTAAAAGAGGCTCAGGAAGAACAAAAGAGGCTAGATAAGGTTGCCTTGCAGGAAGCTAAAAACCGAGCCAAAGAAGAATTGAAAATAGCCAAAGCTCTTGCTCGTGAATTGGCTAAAGCTTCTAAGTCGGTTAAGTCCCCTAAGACCGCCAGACTTGAGAAGGTCAACCCGGAACAAACTCCTGTGATTGTTGTGTCGGCGGCTACACAAGTTACTGAGGTTACTGTCGTTACTGATGTTGTAGAGGACTACTTTAGTGTCCTAGCTGACCCTAAACAGCCAAAAGGGTGTAGGTTCATCCACGGAGACATTGGTCCTAAAGAGAACTGGAGCTTTTGTCAGCAGCCCAAGGTGTCAAACAGCAGCTACTGTAAAAAACATCACGATATATGTCACACAGGTTTCTTTCTGTCCTATAAGAAGGTAGCTTAACTTAGAAAGAGCCAAGAGAAATTTCTCTTGACTCTTTCTCCCTAGTGTGATACATTATCGGATAATAAATAGGAGACTTAAAATGGTGAATACCCCTGAAGAAGTGTACCCTGAATTTTTGATTGCAGAGAAGAAGCGCAAAGAGTCGTTGCACGCTAAGCTAACCCAAGAAATAAACTCCGGTTTAGTTTCTTGCTACAACTCTGGAAGCATGGTTTTGTTAAATCCTGTCTCTGACTTGGGAACAGCGGAAAATCCGTCAGACCTTCTGGTGTCTATACTTAACGAGTTTATTGCTGTTGGGTGGCATTTCCAACTAACTGGTTTTCATAGCTTAACTATGTTAAGCCTTAAGTTTTGGCCTAATCAGAAAGAATCTGCACCAGAATCTGGAACCTTCTTGATGAAAGGCTCAAGTAAATGACTACTTTCCCTTTGGCTACCTATCAAGGCTACCAAGCCACTATAGAGTTTGCTGATAACCAAGTTCAAGCCTACTATATAGCGAGTGGAGTAACAATCTACTGTAACGCCGATACTGCCGAGGATATGATTGCAGAATTTCATGCTTCAGTTGACAGACTGTTGGAAGATCAACAGCACACACAAGAATACATTGTTCCCGCAGAGATTAAGGAAGAAGTCAACCCCGAATCTTTCGTGACATTAACTATAACTGGCGCCATAGAGTTGGCGGCTCCTGTTAGGAAAGGCGCTTACTTTTCAGCCTTTCTAACTAAACACGACATCCACGGTAACTACGTGTTCCGTACCGAGAAAGGCCATTTCGTCGGACATAGTAAGATCATTATGTCTAATCTTACATTGAAAGCGGGTACTAAATGACCTACGATAAACAGGTAATCTTCTGCGATTGTCATAGTCCTGAACATCAACTGATCGTTCCTGGTGACGAGGACTTTGTTTATTTGCACATCCATTTAGACAAACGTTCGTTTTGGAAGCGACTAGTCGCTGGAGTAAAATATATCTTCGGCTACTATTGCCAGTACGGACATTGGGACGAAATACTCCTAAATAAGGAAGCCGCTGACCGATTCGGAAATCTACTGGTTAATTACGCTGGCCTTCCTAAAGACCCAGGTACCTGGATATCTGTGAGTAAACAAGACGACACTGTCGCTACTAAACCTCCAGAACCGAAGGTAATTCCAGATAACACTTTGTATGTGTGGGGACCACCTTGCTATGGACCCAGACCTTTTATTTTTGACTCTTCAAATAAAGGAGTCTAGACATGGTCTCTTTTGCTCCTCCTAAGACCAGTAACCCTGAAGTTTTTAGACGAGCTGGGTGCTGGTTTGATAGAGCAATTCCTCATTTGCTCAGACTCTTTCCCACTGAAGAAAATAACCCTTGTACGACAGGCTGTACTAGATTCATCAACGGAACTTGTTCAAGCTATTTGGCACTAACTGATTCAAAAATCGTTGAAAAGTTGACATCGGAGGTGGCTAATGAGCTTGCTTGATCTGGATGAGTGTTCTAGAATTAGGATAGCAAGAACGTGCGATTATTTGAGAATCTCTGAAAAAGAGTTTGAAAACCTGTTAATATCAGTGGTTAAGCTTAGATACGGGAAAGAGTTTGCTAGACACGGATTTAAAGGAATCCATCCGGGACATGTGTCCCACATTATTCGCGATGTAGCAGGCTATTTTGCAGTTAGTTCAGTGTTAACCCGTTTAGATTTAACACCTACCAGAGGAGAAGCTGTCTGTGGATACGGTTCAAGCGTCTAAATCTATAAGAGCGAGTCATGGTCAGTTCTTATCTTTGGATGTAGGGGAGGATATCAAAAATAGCCTTTGTGGTTTGGAGTTGGTCGCTCAACAGATATTTGATCACTTTCTTACTACGCTCCCTGAGCATCTGGCTAAAGACTACGTGACGTTTTACCTTCGTCATCTAGCTCGTAACTTCAGACCAAACCGTACAGACTTGTATCAACAGTACGGAACAATAAAGGAGATTGGAACCCCTTGGGATAACTGGTTGGAGATTCCAGAATCTGCTGAGATTCGTTTTGCAAAGAGTTCGCTCTTCACAGACAAGTCTCCAGTGACTACTCAAGAACAAAATTCAGTAGTGCCCGTAGTGCCCACTGAACCTGCTATAGAGGTTTTACCTCCTGAACCAGAGGTTGAAGAAAAGTCCCTAGTAATTCCTTCTGTAGAGACTCCTATGGTCTCAGTTGTTATTGAGACACCTACAAAAGAAATAGTATTTACACTTACTCCTGACATCTCGGACTGGTGGATAAATAAGACATTTTCAAAGAAAGCTCCAGGACGTAGGGTCATGTATAAAGTTGACGCTGTGAGTTTGGATGCTAACAAAATCTGTCTTGTTAAGCAGACGGCTAAGAGGGATCGCGTTGTTGTAAACCCTTCTGAGTTGTTGCAGGCACCTTGGTTTTTGGTAGAATCTTAATTTTTAACTGGAGTAGGTTAGAAATTTCTAACCTACTCCAGTTCTAGCTACAACAGGAACGTAAAGAAATGGCAGCCGTTATCAGCTACTTGCTACTAGGCTTAGCCTTCATCAGTTACGGTTTAGCTCTAATTTTGGAAAAGGTCGGATACCATGACTACCTCAAAAGTACTAACAGCCTACTTAAATAAAGCATTAGACTACTTTTGCATACTCTTAATAATGGTTTTTACAGCAATTGGCTTACTACTTCAACTAGCTTATACCATAACTATATGGTTAGCGTTTTACGTTTTCATTGCACCGTCAACTTGGATAGCTATCTTGCTTAAGAAAGTAACTTCTAACCAATAACCTCAGTTAACACCCTCTAAGACCATCTAAGAAGAAGGTAAGAAACCATGTTGTGTGATGACTTAGTTAACGTCAACGTTGAGAACGGTCCTGTAGGTTTCAAGGAAGTTTTAAACAGAAAAGCTTTGATGTGTTACCATAGTAGCCGGTTTAGTTTGACATCTTCTGCTGTATTGAAGCTTGAAGCTATGAAGCTGTCAGAGCCAGAGAAGTTGGACATCGTTAAGCTACGCATAAAGTCAAATTACCCAATTTGGGTAGAGTTTCCTTATTCTTGTCGGTTGAATGCTAGAGGTATAGTTCAGGACGGTAAATTCCCTGAGAAGATTGGTTTTTTGTTCAACTCTGACAGCGAAGGTATCGCTTGTGTTGTAAGTGCTGTTTGGAAGTTCAAGGAAGATTTCAACTTTAGTGTTCATGATACTATTATTGATCACACAGGTGGAGACGTTCCTGAAAATAGCAACATCCGGTCAATGTCTCAGTTTGGTTACTGTGGTTCATTAGCACCTCACTTGAGGATTGGTATTGAGCCTTTGTCTCTTACTTACCTACGTAGTGCAGTCGAATCTAATCCTGTGTTGAGTGTGGAAAACTTAATTAAGTCCGACAATGTCGAAGAGCTTGATTGGGTGATTAAGTTGTACAAAGTAGTGTACGATCTAGTTAACGGTACAGTCGGTCATCTTCCAGTTGACCGGGAGAAACTTACCGAGACTAGGAAGAAGCGCGGTCTCCTGACCCTAGACTTTTCTGAAATCGTTTTGTAAGCTCTCACTAATGTCTGACGTTGTGAGGACACGACTCGGCAGGAATCCTCTACTGAATTTTTTGTTGACCTCCTGATATACTTCATAGTACAAAGGAGCCTTAATATGTTGTATTTCACCGACACCCGAATGTGACGCTCCTGTCACGTTTCGGAGACTTCTCAAATGAGTCGGACAGTCAAAACCGGTGCGGCTTGGTACGTCAAAGATTTGCCAAACTACTCTATCCTCTTGTTGATAGAGCTTGCGGAAACCGGTAAGGTGACTACGTGGTTTGGCAGAACCTTCAAAACTTTGGAGGACTACCATAACTACTGTCTTCGCAAGCACAGGACCGATGTAGGTAGTCCTGATTCTTCTTGTCCTAAAAGCCACAACTCTTGGAACGAGACCCGGAATCGTAAGTGGGCAAAAGCTAAAGCCGCTCGGTTGAACCGTCGAGTTGCTGCCCGCCATATTCGCAAAGAGTTGGATGATTTGAATAGCTGACTTACTAGCTAAACTTTTAAAACCAGGGTGTAGATTCTAGCTAGAATCTACACCCTGGTTTTTTATTTACTGGAGGACTTGACATTTGTTTTTGACTGTGTTAAGCTGTATTTTCTTGAGTCAGGAAGGGGTTGGAAAGTGAAGCCGAAAGTCTTAAAAATTAAAGATGTTCCTGTAAGTGGCGTTGTCATCATGCCCGAAAGGATGGACGATGAAGTTAGAGAAACTCACTACATTAGACTAGCAGATAAGCCGACTCGCTATCCAGGTAACGTTCCAGTAGCTAGGATTCAGGTAATTCAAGGCTACACCGACACTTCTATAAAGCCCAGAATCAACGTAGTTCCTAAGAAACTGTTTGAGTCTGAAATGCATGGAGCAACTCCGGTAGTTGAGAACTCACAGTTTACTGCTTGGGTTGATCATTCCTTGGGAGAGCCTCAATGAGAGACATTAACGGTATCCAGTTTGAGTATAGTGATAGTCATAGTCATATAACTGATCAGTTGGTAACGGAAGATAGTATAGAAAAGTTTAAGAAGGTGTGGTTCAAATCTCTTAAGTTTGAAGAGGCTAAGTCTAATATTTGGAGTTTGTTGCCTGTACCTTACGGCGTTCCGGTGGTTTTCGTTTACGAAAACGGTGGGTTGGTGGGAATAGAATCACCAACCCTAATGTTGCCTTGGGCTGAAAAGTTAGCACCTGTCAAAAGACCTAGCTTGGACTACTTACCCTTAGGAGTAATAAAGTCCCTTGTTATACAACACATAAATTACCAGTATGTTTTTGGGTATCTTACCCTGTGTAAGAAGGATATAAAGTCAGAAGACACTGAAGAGTTTGTCAAAAAGCAAGTAATTAAAGGATCAGAGTTGGTAGAGTTTGTTACAGTTAGGTATTTTAATGTATCGAAACGACCAAACGGTCATGTCGATGTAAGAGCACCTAATCTTAAAGGGCAGTTGGCAGCCCTACTTACTCATGGCTTCTTGACTGTGAATAATCTTATACAAACTGACAAAATAGAAAAATCAGATATTCAGAACTTAGCAATTCGTCCTATTATAAGAGACAAAGTTATAAATCTTTCCTTAGTAGAAGGGATTCCTTACGATAAGTTAACTTCCGAACTCTTAAAGAAGGCCACATCTCTTAGAAAGACTCTTAAAAAGCTTTACCCTTGGCCTATACGCTACTTAGGTCTAGTAGACAACAATTCTTCGGTAGGGCGAATAACCCGTTTGCCGCCAACTCCTTCAAAGAGTTTGTTTTGATTCGGCAGGACTCAGTGGGAATGGCAGGAAAATCCCACTGAATTTTTTTGTTGACATCATGCTTGACACCTGATATGCTTGGTGTGGACTGGTAGACTCAGGACAAGTTGGCCTTGTCTTTAACCAACACAGTCTTTAGCTAGGAGGGTAGCTATTATGAGGAAGCCTATAAAGATTAAGGGTTTAAAGAAGCCCAGTCTTGATGGTATGAAGGCAGGTCTCGAATTGCTAAAAGCTAGCGGGAAGTTAAAATCTAAGCGTATTATTAAGCCTTCTGTTAACTCACCAACTCCACCAAAGAGTTTGGAGACAGCAACTCCTGCAAACCAGACTCCTCCTTCTGCTCCTAAAGAGGTGGCTAGACCGACTAGTACTGTGGTTCATATTCATCCTCACCCTATTACCGAAGACTTGTCACGATTGGTAGACAGAATGGAAGACACTCAGATGCAACTGAGTGCTCTTCAGAATAAGATGAACGAATTGAAGGAAGAGTTCCTTAGGAAGTCGCCTACTTCCATTGTGTACGGAACAAGAAACGGAAATTATGTGAAGAAAGAAGAAAAGACTCTGGTAAGCTACAACATTCCTCTAATGGTAGAGGTGATGGGTGTACCTTGGATTAGTCGGTACGCTATTCCAAAACCTTATGTGTCAGTTACCCTTGGTCACACCACCCTAAAAGTTGCTGCCTTCAACCGCTAAACTCTCACAGGAGCCTTAACAATGTCTGACTCGATTCTCTTCCCTAAGTTGGCGAAAGCTACACAGGAACTCTACGGAACAGGATTTGTCATGAAAGGTCGAAGACTGGATACTTGGGTGAAGAAAGTCGGTGACATCTCAGTAACCGCCTTTATTGAACCTGTAGAGTCCAACTCTATCACTAAGGGAGTTGTTAAGGCGTTGGTTAAAACCGACGCTCCTAACTTTCAAGAGTTTGGTGATGATGACGATAACGGCCTCTCTAATCTCATGGCAGTCATTGGCGTGACTAGGTCACAGCCGAGAGCCCAACTCCCATAAGACCCGTAAGATTCGTCAAACTCTCACTCACCTCGGAAATTCGAACAAACCTAGGTAGGCTATCATAGCCTACCTAGGTTTTTTATTAAGAACACTAATTTTAATTATGCCTTACAGAATGCAAGGTGGATTGGCAATTGTATAAAATGCAATACGATTGTTGAAAATTTCTCTTGACTTGTGGAATTGACTGGCGTACACTGAAGACGGCAGGCAGATAACCAGACTGCTTATCGCCTAGTAACCCCTCTGGTTGAACCCTTTTCCTACGGGGCCAGCATAGCACTGGTCAGAGGAAGGAGAACACAAAATGACTACGACAACGACTCCTACGTGGATCAACTCGATCAGCACTTCTGTTTTGAAGAGCGACGTTACTGCTGCTGCAGCAACCGGAATCATGTCTTACAGCAATTGCGTCAAGCTGCTGTCTGATTTGGCCTCTCTCATCACAACCACTGGAGTCACTGCGGCAGAGTTTGCCGACATGAAGACCATAGTTACCAACGATACAAATGGTCTTACAACGTCAAATTACCTGCAAAGTGTAATGAATAGCCTTGTTAACGGTAGTAATGCAAACCAGTACTGGACTGGTGGCGCCTCTCAAGCTGTTCACTTGGGCAACTTGGCTGTTGGTTCAACTCTCACTCAAGTCACAGAGTTGACTGGTAAATGGTTGCTTGGTACTGACACACCGAGTGCCGGTGGTATCATCCAGAATCAAAACCCAATCTACACTGAGGTGAAAACCACTTTATACGGCACTGCTGGTGCTCCGACTATCAACGAAGTTTGCCAAGGCGAAGTCGGTGATTGCTACTTCCTAGCCGGTGTCGGTGCTGTCGCTCTGGAAAACCCGACGCTGATTAAGAACGCAATTATCAGCAACGGGAACAACTCCTACGGTGTTGAGTTTTTTGTTAACGGCAATCCAGTGTGGGTTACAGTTAACGATTACATCCCGACACTTAGTGGTGCTGCTCCTTATGCCAACGGGTTCAACAATCCTGATAACGCTTCTTGGCTCCAACTCTACGAAAAAGCTTTTGCTCAACTCCAAGCAATCTCCCCAACCACAGGAAACCCTGGAAACGTCTATGGTAATGCTTACCAGTCCATCAACTCTGGTCAGTTGGTAAACGCTATTGCTGCTATCACCGGAGCAACTCCTGTCCTGTACACTGGGTCTCAGATCACTTCTAGCGTCAACTCCATTATTGCAGCTTTGAACAATCATGAAGCTGTGGAGTTGGGTTCTTACACTACAGCTACCGACTCGGCTGGAAAGTACACTTTGATTGCCAACCACGCTTTCACCGTGACTGGCTACGACACGGTTACCAACGAGTTTATCGTTCGTAATCCTTGGGGTACGATGACTAGCGGGCAGTACTGGGAGACTTCCTTTGAAGTAACCGCCGCTCAACTAGCCTCTGTTGGTGATCAAATCTCGATTTGCCCTACGGTTGCTGGTCAGACTGCGGTTGTTCCAACTCCTGCCGTGACAACGACCAACGCCACTCTGCACGGCGGTCAGTCTCTGGCTTTGGCTACCACCGTAACTGCAACTCCTGTTAGTGGCAGCACTGTAAAGTACTACGATGTCACCACCAACGGAGTTACTGTTAACCTGAACGGTGCAACAAACCTCTCACACACTGCTGGTGACATTCAAGTTGCCGCTTCGCAATGGTCAATGCTCACTATTAGTGGCGCCGCCAACACTGGAACACAGACTATCTCTATCTCTGCCAGCACTGACGGCAATAACTACGGCACACCAGTTACTGACACCATCACGACTGTTGGTGCCGTAATCACTGGGAACACAAACTCAGTTGTTGCTGGTAAGTCCGTTGCCGTGTCTACCCTGTTCACCACTTCAGATGTCGGTGGTACTATTCTTGACTACCAGTTCACAACTCCCACCTCCGGTACAATCAACCTCGGTGGTGCAACCAACCTCTCACACACTGCCGGAGTAATTGAAGTCGCTGCTAACCAGTTGTCTCTGCTTACTTACACTGCTGGTTCAACTGCCGGGACTACATCTCTTGGAGTTCAAGTTTACGACGGTGCATGGGACAACGTCACCAACGTCTCTTTGACTACTACGGCAGCAACTTCTGTAGCCGCAACTCCGGTTATCACTTCTAGCACTCACACGATACACGGTGGCGTTATTACACCAGTTGCGTCCACCTTCTCTTACACGGGGTCGCCGTCTTTCTTCAAGTTTACAAACATGGGTGGAGGTGTTATCCAGCTTAACGGTGCCACTAACTTGTTGGGTTCTTCCAGCACCTCTGTTGAAGTTACTGCAGCACAGTTGAAGCTGTTGAACTTTGCAGATGTTGCCCTTGGTCCTGACACCATCACTATCTCGGCGTCTAACGACGGCGTCAACTGGGGAGCGTCAGTTTCTACGGACATTATGAATGTTGTTGGTGCAACTGTTACAATCACGGCCGGTTCTGTAGCCGTTGGAAAGACTGTTAACCTTTCAACTCTGATCAACGCTTCTGATCCTGGTGGCACCATCCAGTATTACGAGGTTGATTTCTCACCGAAGGCTGCTAGTGGCACGGTTTCACTTAACGGAGCAACGAATCTTAACGGGTCTTCTTACACCAGCCAGGGTTACATTGAAGTCACTCAGACTGATCTGGCTAAGTTGCTCTTCACCGGAAGCTCGGCCGGTTCCCAGACTATCCAAGTCAAAGCTTTTGACGGTGCGTGGTCCAACATCGCTAATCTTGCTATGACGACCACAGCTTCAACTCCGGCTCCCACGACTCCGGGAATCACTATTACCTCTAACAACTCGTCGGTTGCTGCTGGTCACTCAATCTCGGTTGCTTCTACCATCACTTCTACCGATGTCGGTGGAACTATCGGAGCCTACTTGGTGTTTGCTCCGACGCACGGAACTCTGACCTACGCTGGTGGTAATGTTAACAGCGTCAACGGTGTTCAAGTTTCTGCCGCTCAGTTGTCTAGCCTGATGTACGTAGCAGGTTCAACTCCTGGAGCGGACAGCTTCACTATCGAAGCCTGCAACACTAACTTCAACGGTTGGTCGACTCCTGTTGTTGACCACATCAATATCACTGGTGCAGTTTCTTCAACTCTCTTCATGATCTGATACCCTAACAAGTAAAAACCAGTGGGGTTAACGTTAACCCTACTGGTTTAGGAAAACTGAACTTAATCCCTACGGGGCCAGCAAAGGCACTGGTCAGAGGAGATACCAAAATGACTACCGCTACAGTTAATCCGTTGGTTGTTACAGGTGCAACGATCCACGGTGGGCAAACTCTCAATATCGGAACGACTATTTCCGATTCGCAGAAACCCTTGTTTTATGAGTTGTTAGCTCCGACTGGGTTAATCAACCTTAACGGTGCAACCAACCTGATGGCGTTGCCTGCCAATAGCTACGGTGCTACTACAGCCATTGAAGTTAAGGCATCCCAACTCTCACTGTTGACAGTTACGGGATCAATGTTTGGTGGTGACCAGCTTGTTCAGGTGATGGCTTCAAACGACGGTAAAACTTGGGGAACTTCCGTATTTGACCACATCACTACGGCGACAGCTACTATAACGGCAACTCCTAAAAGTGTTGTTGAACACAGTTCAGTGTCAGCGTTATCAATGTTTTCTGTTACTGACACAGGTGGTTACACGCCGTCCCTTTACAAACTTACGGCTAATACTGGTACTATTAGCCTTAATGGGGCTACCAATCTCCTTGGAGCTTCTAGCACTGGGGCTGGAATATTCGAGTTCTCCGCCTCCGATCTAGCCAATCATGTTACCTATACGGCGCTATCAACTCCCGGAGTCTACTCTCTATCTTTACAAGCTTTTGACGGTGCGTGGTCAAATACTGTCAACTCTTCAGTAACTGTTACTCCTCCGCCTCCTCCGCCTGTACCTAAGCTTACCGCTAATAGCGCCGCCGCTATCACTGTTCACGGCGGTCAAGCCTTCCATGTTGGCACATCGGTTACCTATGACAGTAACGCCACTCATTTCCAGGTAACCGATATCAATCAAACCAGTCACCCAACAAGTCAAGGGCTTCAGGACTACATCCCCAATAGTTCTGTCACTTACCCTTCTCTGGACCTTGCTCAGTTTAAGGCCCTAACTTACAACAATTGGAGTTCGGCCGGTACAGATACTCTTATTATTCGTGCGTCATCTGACAACGTTAATTGGAGTGCTCCTGTTGAAGAGACAGTTAACACTGTCGCAGCAACGATTACTGCTAACAATAACCAACTAACTGTTGGTAGTAAGGTTTTGTTGTCTTCGTTGTTCACTGTTCATGACAGCGTACCTGTTCAGAAGATTCACTTCACTCTTCCTACCGTTGGCAGCATTGCAGTGAACGGTGTAGCTCTTGATCATATCAACGATCCTGGTGATGCCTACATCGCTCTAAACGGTCAAATGCCGACTATTACCTACACCGCTAGCCTATCAGCCACGTCAAGCAACGGTGGTTTGAACACGACTAGCATCAATGTTGATGTCTACGATGGTGTTCAGTCTAATTCGTACTACATTCCGATCTCTATTTTAGGGCACATTCCTACCGCTCACGTTTAGATGATCAAAACCCTCCTAGGTGGGCAAATCCACCTAGGAGGGTTTTTTGATTCTACCAACTCTCACCAACCCTTTCCCGCGTGACCGACTCAGGATCGACTCGTCACCCACTAGGGCATTAGTGAGAGTTTAGCGGTTAGGAAGTGGAGGGTACGAACTCTCACTAATGCCTGAGTTTGGTTGTGAGACTACGCGAGATACGGTGTGCGGTTAAAAAATCCTTGGTTTTTCAAGCGTTATAAAGTTTTTGGCTGTAAGTCAAAAAGTAGTTGCTTTTTGAAAATAAGTGGGATAAACTGAGTAGGCAGGGAAATCCTGGCAAACACACATAGAAGGAAAACGATCATGGCTGCACAAGCTAAAGTGACCCCCGTCCAGACCTTGGAACAGACTGTAGCCTCTTACCTGGGAAAGAGTGTAGTACTCTCTGACGGTAAGGTTGGCGTCATAAAGTCTTATGATGACGTTCGTGGACTTCTTTCGGTAGTGCTGGGCGCCTACCGTCCGAGGCTCATTCCTTTGACTTCTTTGACCCGTGTCAAGGATGAAATTACTGAAGTCGCTTCCAAGAAAGTGATGGACATTGATCCGCCGACCAAGTCCAAAAAGTCTATCAAGGTAAGTGAACAGGCTAACTCGGCAATTTCAGCCGAAGCTCTTGTACGCGTGTTCAGTGAGTATTCAGCGGCAGTGGAACTCGCCAAGTCTACCGCCCAAGCCAAACTCGCCCAACTCGGTATCACTACTCCAATTGACTGGAGCAACGTTTAACTCTCACTAACCCCTAGGTGGACAATCCACCTAGGGGTTTTCTCGATTCCAACTCTCACCAACCCCTTCCCGCGTGACCGACTCAGGATCGACTCGTCACCCACTAGGGCATTAGTGAGAGTTTAGCGGTTAGGATGTGAGGGTACGAACTCTCACCAACGTCGGTTTTCAGGATGGGGTGCCTTCCCAACTACCTTTGGTGTGCGTGTCCTACGAATCTTTTTGGTTGTCGGTGCATTTTCCTGTTGACTCTGAGAAACAGGGGTGCTATTCTAAAATGGCGGAAGGGGTTGATCTTCTCCCCATCCAAACCAAACACACATAGAAGGAAAACGATCATGGCTGCTCCCAAGACTGGCAAGTCCGCTTCTAAGGCTCCCGCCGCTACTGCCGCCGAAGCTCCTAAGAAGAGCGGTGGTACGCTCACCCTCACCTGCGACTCAACTCGCAAGCAAGCTGTTGGGCTGAACATGACGGTGTATCCAGCCATCAACTCCAAAGGTGATGATCGCTTGGTTATCGTGATTGACCCAAGCAAAATCGGTAAGGAGTCCAGCACTGGTAAGAGTTTGCAAGTTGCTAACACGGGTGGGTGGACGATTTTGGAACAGTTTGAACGCTTCAAGATCACCGGCTCTCTCATTCAGGTCAAAGAAAAGGCTTCCAAAAAGGAAGTGGTTGCTGATGACGATGATGATGACTCAGACGACTAATCTGAAATAACAAAACCCCTAGGTGGACGGTCCACCTAGGGGTTTTCTGATTCGACCAACTCTCACCAACCCCCTTCCCACGTGACCGACTCAGGCTCGACTCGTCACCTACTAGGCCATTAGTGAGAGTTGAGCGGTTAGGAGGTGATGGTACGAACTCTCACCAACGTCGGTTTTCAGGATGGTTATCTTGGTGTCAGGATGGGTATCTTGGTGTACGTGTCCTACGAATCTTTTTGGTTGTCGGTGCATTTTCCTGTTGACTCTGAGAAACAGGGGTGCTATTCTAAAATGGCGGAAGGGGTTGATCTTCCAAACCAAACACACGTTGATCTTCCAAACCAAACACACATAGAAGGAAAACGATCATGGCTGCTTTTTCAGAAACAGAAGTCACCACTTTCCTGAAAACTCAAGGTGTAATTGGCATGTGTTTGCCTGTTACAGTTTGCTCTACAAGGACGAGTTCAAACTCCACTATAACATATTTGAGTAATGTACTTAATGGAGCGGAAGTACAGGTACAGTTAGGGACTGGTACTAAAGCTGTAAGTGCTAGCAGACTCTTTGGTTCAGAGTGTGAAGGTTTTGACGGCTTAAAGAGTTTGGATGTATACCGTAGCGTTTTAGACCAGTCTTTACTGATAGGTAAAATTTTCAGTTCTATAACTCAGACAAGTTGGACTTTATATTCACTCATGAGGATGCTTAAGGACCACCCTCTTAACGAAGGCAGGTTCCTTGTACTTAAAGCAACTCTCTCTAAAGTTGACAGAAAGTTTGCTTACTACGACGAAGACTATGACCTGACTTCAACGTATGGCCTAACTATTACTGGTGGTTACCTAGTAGAAACTCCTATAAAGGAGTTTTTAACACAAGGTACTTATACTAGGACCTTTGAAAACGTGGAAATTTTCACGAATAGGGAAAAATTCGAGGCTAAGCTAGCCTTAGAATCAGAGGATAGTGACTGATCTGAAATAACAAAACCCCTAGGTGGACTGTCCACCTAGGGGTTTTTTGATTCGACCAACTCTCACCAACCCCTTCCCGCGTGACCGACTCAGGATCGACTCGTCACCCACTAGGGCCTTAGTGAGAGTTGAGCGGTTTTCAGGATGAAAGTACACTATCAACTGCCTTCCCAACTGCCTTTGGTGTACGTGTCCTACGAATCTTTTTGGTTGTCGGTGCATTTTCCTGTTGACTCTGAGAAACAGGGGTGCTATTCTAAAATGGCGGAAGGGGTTGATCTTCTCCCCATCCAAACCAAACACACATAGAAGGAAAACGATCATGGCTGCTTTTTCAGAAGCTCCTCTTTCAGAAACAGAAGTCACCACTTTCCTGAAAACCCAAGGTGTAATTGGCATGTGTTTGCCTGTTAAAGTTTGCTCTACAAAGACGAGTTCGCCGAACTCCACTGTAGGGTATTTGGGTTATCTACTTAATGGAGCAGCGGAAGTACAGGTACAGTTAGGTACTGGTACTGAATATGTGAGTAAAGAAAGACTCTTTGGTTCAGAGTTAGAGGATGAAGGTGAGGATGAAGGTTTTGGTGACTTAAATAGTTTGGATGTGTACCGTAGCCTTTTAGACCAGTCTTTACTGATAGGTAAAATTTTCAGTACTCTAACTCGGGCAAGTTGGGCTTTATACTCATTCATGGTGATGCTTAAGGACCGCCCTCTTAACGAAGGCAAGTTCCTTGTACTTAAAGCAACTTTCTCTAGAGTTAAAAGAAAGTTTTACTACAACGAAGGCTATGATCTGATCTCAAAGTACGACCTAACTATTACTGGTGGTTACCTAGTAGAAACTCCTATAAAGGAGTTTTTAACACAAGGTACTTACACTAGGACCTTTGAATCCCTGGAAATGGACATGAGAGAATAGCGACTAATCTGAAATAACAAAACCCCTAGGTGGACAATCCACCTAGGGGTTTTTTGATTCTACCAACTCTCACCAACCCTTTCCCGCGTGACCGACTCAGGATCGACTCGTCACCCACTAGGGCCTTAGTGAGAGTTTAGCGGTTAGGCTGTGAGGGTACGAACTCTCACCAACGTCGGTTTCGGTAAGGTACGATAATCAAACGTTCCACGTGAAACACTTGCTTTTGTTGGGGTTTAGCAGGAATTCAGCGGTGTTTCAAAAATTTTCCAAAAACCTCTTGACTCCTGGCAACGCCTATTGTATCATTGGGTACAGGCTACTGGTGGATAGCAGCCGGTCCCTTCAACTCCCCAATTAAACAGGAGCGACATTATGCGAAACGAACTCACCCTTCCTACCGGAGAAACAGCCATCATCGTGGGTGGTGACGCTGATCGGGTTTACCTTAGAGTACCTGGGAAGACTCGTGGTACACCACGTGCTGTTAACAAGACGGAGTTGGTTGCTAGGATTAACGTTCTCGGTCAGCCTATCCGTCTGTCTAGCGGCGACGTAGGCGAGATTGTTGGGATTGACGCCAACCGGTTGCTTGTCCGTGTCCATGGGAAGACTCGTGGTACACCGAGAGTTGTTAACGTGGAAAAGGTGCGTGTACGCTTTTCCAAAAAGAACTGGAGCTTGAAACAGTACACTAGGAAGGCAGCGAACACTTTTACTTTCACCCCGTTCCTCATGCAATCGTTGTCTGCTTAACAACAAAAGTGTTGGTGTAGTAAACGTTTACTACACCAACACTAACCTAGGAGAACGGTCATGGCTTCAGTATCCAAGGACTACATTTTGTATTCCAAACTCTCTCTGGCTATGAGGGATTTGTTCAGCCAAGGGTTTGAGATCAACTCCGGAGGAAGAGTTGACATGTGGGTGCAGAAATGTGGTAAGGGTTACGACATAACTGCCAGAATAGAACCTTGTGAGCATGATATCAGCAAGGGTGCAGTTAGAGTTTCTATCCTGGTAAACAACCCTGTAGAGCAACGGGTTAGCTGAGGAGTTGGTATCATGGCTACGATGACTATGCTGGCAGAGTCTAATGTTATCACCTCTTTTGATAACCGCCGTCTAGACCGACTTATTAACGAGAAAGGCGCGTCAAACAAACTAACAGATGTTGACTATGTTCTATGCCGACTCTACTTGCAGGGGTTTCCTGTGAGGGAAATCCTGGATAATCTCTATCCAGGAGATGACGATGGCTCGGACGACGACGATGCTGATGACGACTCGGAAGAGGAAGACTTTACCGTTCGGCATTTGGCATCGGCTCTCAAAGAGTTGCCTGTAAACGTCAAGCACGCCGTTGCCCATCTAATCTTTCTGGTGGAAAATGACGGTGAATTGGAAGAGGATGACGATCCTGAAGAAGACCGAGACGTTGACGACTGAACTCTCATTAACCCCTAGGTGGACAATCCACCTAGGGGTTTTCTCGATTCCAACTCTCACCAACCCTTTCCCGCGTGACCGACTCAGGATCGACTCGTCACCCACTAGGGCCTTAGTGAGAGTTGGTTCTCCGGAGGACTACACGACTCATTGGTTTTGTTAAGGTTTTGACTGGTAAAATTTATTCTTGACAGCCAGAAACGATGTGTGGTAAGGTTGGACTACCAGATTTCCCTGGTCTACCCAATCGGAATAGGTGTGCCATCATGAAAACCATCCTTGACGAACTCAACAACGGCTACGCTATTGCCAAGGACGTTATTGCCGTGGTGATTAACAAGCGGGGACGCAGGATTAGTCAAGAGGTAGTTCAGTACCAATTACTAAACAAGGATAACACGGTGATCAACTCTTACCCGTCCTATCAAGACGCGCTGGAAAAAGGTATGGGTTTCGTGTATGACCGGCTGCCCCGAGGTGGTCAGGCGTTCATGCCAAGGAAACATGCCGCTGCCGAACACTTGTTTGCCTAGCAGGCTTAGTTAGGCTAATGGCTTAATTAGGAGTCGAGGGTGAAACAAACCCTCGACTCCCTATTTAGCCCGTTATGATCCTTATAGCCAAGGAGTTGACTCATGATAAATCTTACAAAGTTCCACTCTAAACTCGCTAGCGTCGTTGTTAGTAACACGCTAACAGGTGTCTTCTCTGTTGTAGGTGGTTTACCTTGTAGTTTCTGATTTAACCGCTAATCAGTGGTTGATTGGAAGTGCGGTGGTAGTCATGACTGTTCTGGCGGCAGAGGTTATGTTCTATCATGTACGTCATTGGCTTCGGTGCAAGCGACTCGAGCGTCAACTGTACGGATGATACGTCAGGGTGTGGTGGACAGTCCACCACACCCTCTAACCAAGGAGTTGGAACTATGCCTTTACCAAAAATAGCGGAACTTAATCCTTCTTTACCTCAAGTTTATGTAATAACCGATAACTTTGGAGGCGAATATCCAGCTATCTTGGGAGTGTACTCTAGCTCAGAAGAAGCTCGAGCGATATGTGACGAGTATAACAGAGGGGCTAAACTACAGAACGAATATAATGATCTCTCTTATAGGTACATCAAGAAGTTGAATGAACCAAAGAAACCACCAAGACCTACTTTATCTAAGACCTTGCCTGTTGAAAAGGACAAATCCTTACTATCAAAGGAAAAGCAAGCTTGGGAAGACGCTTACAAGCAAGTGTTAGCAGGCTATGAGTCTGATAAGGATAAGCTGTATAAAAAGGCTGAACGTGTTCTTATTAAGAAGTACAAACTAACCCCAGAGGAAAAGAAGAAATTTTTGGATGGGGGGTACGAATGCACCTACGGTTACCTTAACTTTCACAAAGTAAACTTTATCGGAAAACTCTAACCAGGGAGTTGGAACCATGTCCGAGTTTCAAATGCCGGTCGGCAACAGTGAGAAGTGGAGCGATTTACCTTGGATAGTCAAAGGTTACATTCAGGCTGCTTTCTTTACTGAGTGTAACGAAGACCATCCAGAGTTGGCTGATGCAACGTTCTCAGATATCTCTGAAGAGAGTCTAGCAACAATTCTGGTGGATTGTGCGCTTTTCCAAAATAAGTCAGTAGACTATTTGGAGAAAGCTTGCGAATTGGCCGGTAAGTCAGAGGAGTCTTTGGGAATGGACTTTTGGTACACGCGGAATGGTCATGGAGTTGGTTTCTGGGAGAAAGGTAGGTGGCCCAAGTACGGTGCTCGGTTGGACAGGCTTGCCAAAGAGTTTGGTGAGTGTTGCGTTGTTCGCGGTGATGACGGTCAAGTTTATTTTGACTAACTTGTAAGGAGGAAGTAAAATGAGGCTTTACCAAGAGAGTGTCTATGTTGACTTTAACGAGTTGCTAGGACGTTATTGTGTTATCGGAGTAAGTACGGGACAGTGCTATTTCTATGGTACTGAGTCTCAATGTCAAATCAAAGCTGAGAAAATCTTTATCGGTTCCGTTTGAGGCTTTGATTAGGAGACTAACATGAGAACCTGGGTGTTAGGTTTCAAAACCGGAGAGTTTACCAGCGACGGTTACCCGTGCATGGGTATCTTGATGGTACGGGCGGGTTCTTTACGCGAAGCCCTACGGAGACTGCGTTTGGACAACGCCGGAGTTCACGATGTCTACGTGGTCTGAAATTTACCCTTGACACCGACAACCTGATTGTGGTAATCTAAACTCGGAACGAAAAATCCAAACAGGAGAAAACCATCATGTCAAACCTTCTGGTCATGAAAGACCTTCCGGGAGTTCATCAACTTGTTCACCGTCTTGACGGCGGGTTGAGGATTCGCCGGGCGTTCATCACGGTAGGGCTATACACCAAGCACGCCAAGACCGTTCATAGATATGAGCTAGTCAACTCTGAAAATGTGGTGCTGAGAACTTACCGCACCTTGGCTTTTGCCCGACAGGACAACGGAGTTGACGTTAGCCGGAAGGCTGCTTAATTTAACGAGAGGGAAGGTCTAACTATTTAGACCTTCCCTCTGACTTTAAAGGGATTTGTCATGGCTTATGTAAAATATAAGGACTACTACGGTAGTCATGTCTACACTGTTAACGGAAAGAAGATTAAAACCTTAGCTAGGGTTACTATTACCAATAAAGGTTTGACTCGTACCTACGAAGTTGATCCCAGTCTTGTTACTGTGGAATTTTTAGAACCGCACAGTCGTTTTAGTCATCCTGTAAGATCAACGGACTTTTTGTGGTAGAGCAAGTTCTAGGCATTGAAATTAAACTTCCTCTGAGCTTTTTCATTCAAAACAAAGCAAAAGTTGCTGTTATGAAAAAAGACGTAACGCTTGACGACTCCGCTGAATAAGAACAAGCCTACTATGAAACCCTCAGGGAGTTTGAAATATGGAAATCCTGACAACCCTCTTACCATACTACCTAGGAGTTGCTACCCTGTGTTGGTTGTGGATCATAGCCGGGGTGTTTGCTAACCCAAGATGTAGCCGATTAAATATTTTAGAGGCTATTACGCTGGGTTGGTTACCAGCTACTTTTTGGCCGCTGTGGGCTATGTACCAGATTCGTACCTATTACAAATGGTACTAGAGGGAGTTTGGCCTATGTTGCTACACGACACGAGCTAACCTGTTGAAAGTCAACGAGAAAAAATGTTGAAGACCCTTGTCGATTTTTGTTGACTTTTGGGAACGACTTCGGTAAACTTGTTTTCAAGGTGGTCGGGTTGGTCGGCCACTCTGGAATAGAACCTCGTAATAGGAGTATCGTAATCATGGCCGTTAAGATCAATCGCGAAGCTGTTGTGGAAACCATTCGCAGCCTTATCTCTGAGTTGCACATTGACCAAGAAGAACTTTTTGGTTCTAATGACTCCTCTGAGGAAGAGGATGCTGTTGAGGCGGCTCCTGTTAAAGCTTCAGTTCAAGAAAAGACTACTGCGAGTAAGTACTCGGCTAAAGAGATTGCAGCTATTGAAGCTGCGTACCTTGGTAACCATATCAAGATGGCCGATGGCACCCTTGGAACTCTGAAGACCTTTTACCCTGACCGTGGAGTTGTTTCAGTGGTGACCGGGCCGCACCGCCCCAAGTTGATCCCGATTGACTCTATTGTTAAGAAGGAAGGCGAGGACGTGCCGCGTACCTTCAAGAAGGGTGAAGATCGCTACTTTAAGGTGGCGTAAACTCTTCAAGGAAAAAGTGAGTGTCATATTTAATTAAATATGACACTCACTTTTCTAAAAAGTAAGTTTGGCACTAATAACCAATTTTTGCCAAACTCTCTAATCAACCAACTTTTACTACTGAAGGGTAAGTAATATGCCTCTAAACGGTGTATACAAAAATTTTCCCCCGTGGCTTAATTCCCGATACTAATTTTCTTTTGCAAGACAGAGTAAACCGGTGAAAAGAAAAATTCGAAAACAGTAAAATTTTTCTTGACTTCCCGGTTTTAACCTGTTATCATCTTTTTAGTTTTGGTGGTCTCACCAAAATAACTGGTTAATACCCTACCCTCTCTAGGAGATTAAAACAAATGGCTAAGAAGAGCAAGGAAATTGAAGTCGTTGAAGTTGACGAAGATGAAGACGATGACAACACCAGTGAATCTGGTGAAGGCTTTGCTACCGAGGCTGACGTTGTTGCTGACTCTGAAGACGGTCTAGACGCTAAGTTGATCGTCATTAACATTCTCAATGAATGTGAAGACTCAGTAGCCATGAACTTGGCGTCGTTTCTAGCTTCTATCTTCGGTGATGACGACGGAGAGTCAGGCGAAGATGAAGATGAAGATGAAGATGACGACGACTCTGATGACGAAGATTCAGACGACGAAGAGGATGAGGACGACGACTCTTCTGATGACTCGGACGACGAAGACGAAGACGACGATTCGGATGATGAAGAGTCAGACGACGAAGATTCTGATGATGACTCGGACGACGAAGACGACGACTCTGATGATGAAGAGTCAGACGATGATGACGATGACGAGCCTGTAAAGCCTGCTGCTAAGAAGGGTGCTGCTAAGGCTCCTCCGGCTAAGGCACCAGCCAAGGCTGCCAAGGCAGAACCGGCCAAGCCCGCTAAGGCGGCTAAGGCAGAACCGGCTCCAAAGGGTCTTTCTGTTGAAGAGAAGGCAGAGAAGCTCACTAAGCTTAACATCGAATTTAAGACTGCTAAGAAGCAGTCGGTTCAGGAAGCGAACATTACTAATCGCTTTGCTGAATGGGAAACCTTCGCTAAGAAGCATGAAGGTAAGTCTTTTGAACAGGTTCAAAAGCTGCTCACTAAGGCAGGAGTAGAGCCCTCTTACGGTCGTGGTCGTAAGTCTGACGACACTAAGAAGGAAATCGCCTTGGCAGCACTGTTTAACCAGCAAGCGTAATTGAATTAACCTAATTGGGATAAGGGGTAAAACAACAAAAACCCCTTATCCCAACCTTAACCAAGAAGGATATACTACTATGGCAAAGCCCGTTTCTTCTAAGAAGACCCTCGCTGCAGGCGCCAACTCTGTACCGTACACCGTTGCAGTACGTGTTCCTCAGAGCCTGAAGACCCTTCAGGGTGTCGTTGAGAGCATCAATTCGCTCTTCACTGTTGTTCGCGCGCCGCGTCCGCATTCAACAGCCTACCAGCTGGTTAACATTCCTACCTCTACCGTTCGTCGTATTGACGGTGAGATTGGTAAGTCCTGCAAGGTGTTCTTTATCGCTACTGAGACCCAACGTCCGATCACGGGTACAATCGACCATCAGGTCGAAGGCACCAATCTCGTTAAGATCGTTGGTGAGGACAAGGAAGGCAACGCCGTAACAACCTTCGTTGCCGCTGACTACGCAGAGTTCGTTGCTGCTAACGTCGAGGCTCCCGATGAGAGCACTGGCTTCAAGCGTAAGGGTAAGGTTAAGGCTGAAGTTGAAGAGAAGCCGGTAGCCGCCGCTAAGAAGCCTTCCAAGAAGTAAAACCTAGTTCTGAAAACTAAAGGTCTTAGAGGGGAAACTCTCTAAGACCTTTAGTTTATCCCGAAACTCTTTAGGAGTTGGTGCTATGACGCCGATTGAAAGTCGTATATCGTTTAGGGCAACGACGGAGCGACTCCAGAAAGAGTTGGTAGCTTTAACCAAATAGGAGAAACTCAATGGCAACTAAGTCACCGTTCTCAATAGACGAGCTTGAGAATTTAGTAAAGCTTCAATACAACGAGATTCAACGACTTCAGGCTATCGTTGATCAGCATACAGGTCAAGTTCGACATACTGCACCTACTAAACAGCTAGTGCATGTTAAAGCCAAGGTTCCAAAAGAAGAGCCTGTTGAGTTCGAAGAGTCTGACGACGTTAGCGACAAAAAATCTTGGTTGGAAAAAATAGGTTGGCCTATACCAAAAGCTAAGGTAGGTGAGGGTAGGGACAAAGTAATATGTGACGCTTATGACCTATACCTAGATTTCGAATCTGATCACGATAACTTCACTGTAGATCAACTTGTAGAAAAAGCTAAAAAGTTGGGGGATTTTTCTTTTGGGCGCGGTCGTAAGCTGGAAGACTACAAGCGTGGTTTGGTGACTGCTTTCATCTATCGTAACGAAGAGACGACTTGACGCCAAAACCGGTTGGAAATTCCCAACCGGTTTTCGTCGTTTCGACCAACTCTCACTATCAACGACTCGAAGAAAACCGTTGATTTTCCTGAGAGATTTTCCACTTGACATCAGATAATCGGTTGTGATATAATGCTGGTAACGATCCCAGACAGGAGATGTATCATGTCCGAGTTAGAAGATTACGTTATTGAAGAAGAAAAACTACTTAACTCACTAGCAGTTTCTATTGAGTCTCTATTCTCTTCCGAGTGTTCTAGTTTTAAATTAAGCAGGAGAGGTTTAGTCAGTAAGTTCGTTGTCTTTGGCGATTATGCCGACTTGATGGGAAAGCTCCAAATTTTACTGGAGGGTAGGGGTATTTATCTAGTCTTAGAAAATTCAGGGAAGGAGGTGTTCGTGTTCGGTAGGTCTTGTATCAGCCAGGCACCCCTTCTGGGATTTTCTCTCTAGAGTAGGAGTTTTGCAATGGCTAAAGAGTTGGAATGTGTACATAAAGCCATAAAAGACTTATATGAATCTGGTTTTGTTGACGATGTAGTCATGCGGCGGTTGGACGTGCTGTGTAAGGTTAAAGAAGAGGACAAACTCAAACCTCAGAAACCAATAGGAGGCGGAAATGACCATAGTTACGTGTAATCATGTTGATTTACACGGTGAGGTGTCTGTTGTGTCTTTAGAGTTGCCTACCTGCAAAGAGGCTTTCTGGAGGTCCTATGTTAGAAAGTGTCAACAGTTGATGTCAGGTCCGTCAGAGCAATATTGGGTATTGTCAGACGGTAAAGTAGCTGGGTACGGTAAAGGTCTACCTAGAGGTCAAGTCGTAATGGACAGGTTCACCTTTGAGTACGCGATAGGTTTGGTTAGTGGTTCTAGCGGAGGAGAACAGCACGCTTAGCTCTAATGTAGAATATGGGTAGTCAACAGACAACTAATAAGGAGTTCCCGTTATGGACGTGTACAAAAACTTCTCTGAAATCCCGCAATTGACCAAAGGAGCACCTTATAAGGTAAACATGGCTTGGGATTATATAGAGGACTGGTTACGCCTTGAAAACGAGACAGCTAAAGGGTACTCCATTGACTTGGATCCAAGTTTCCAGAGAGTTCATGTTTGGGACGACGTGCGAAGGGTACGCTATGTTGAGTACATCTTACGTGGCGGTTTAAGTGGCAAGGATTTGTACTTCAACCACCCTAATTGGATGAGTTCTTTCAAAGGTACCTTAGTTCTTGTTGACGGTAAGCAAAGGCTAGAGGCTGTAAGAAAATTCATGAATAACGAAATACCAGCTTTTGGAACACTACTAAAGGACTACTCTGGTAGATTGCCTATGATGAAATGTGATTTCATAGTCAACGTTAACAATCTGAAAACCACAGCGGAGGTGTTACAGTGGTATATTGATTTGAACGCTGGTGGGGTTGCTCACACTGATGGAGAGATAGAGAAGGTGAGAGTCATGTTGAAAAAGGAAACTTTGAAATCCAAGAGGAAGGAGTAACCAATGTCAGTAGTAATTACCCATCCAAAAGACGGTGTTTATCTCGGTCAGACTCTTGGCTTGGGGTTCTGGACTCTCATGGACTCCGTTGGTCAGCCTAGTGCCTGTGTATTTAAAAGTGTCAAGCAGGCTACTAAACATGTTGAGAGTTGGGAGGAGCACCATCCTGTCAGAGACTATGTTTTTGTGACTGTTAAGACTGCTGATGATCGCTACGCTACTATCCAAGAGTTGAAAGACGCGGGTTTGGAGCATTTGCTCGGTGACATGGAGCAGCAAGCTTTAGAGTTTGCCGACGTGTCAGGAAACGCTTAACATAGAAGGAGTAAACAGTCATGATGCCTACCGGAGACAACAGTATTTTGGGTATCGTCCTGACCTACCTTTTCGTCGCTAGTTTGGTAGTAGCAGTAGTACTCAGAGTAGCTTTGGGAATCCTATCTTGGATATTTAGCCTTGATATTAGGTTTAGTATCTTCAAGATTTGGGCTTTCATTGTGCTTTGGTTTATGTTAGTAGGAAAGGCGTTTGTGTAATACATGGTTAAAAAGATCAAGATAGAGTTGCCACCGAGTAAACGTCCTAGGGACACCCACGCGGTGGCAACTAAGTTGAGGAAAGCGGGTCCTCACAAGAAAAAACGCGACAAGAAATCAACTACAGAGTTGGAAACAGGAGGCGACAATGAACCGTAAGTCAATGTCTAGTCGTCAATTCATCAACTTAACGTACAGAAACAGTTTAAGTCAAAAAACCAACTCAGATATGCTATTTGAGGTTATGCGCGTCTACAATCTAGTAGAACAGAGTAATAATACCTACATTCACGATTTATTCAAAGTCGGCAGTTTGTTGAAAGCCTTTCATTCTACCGCCTTCCGAGATTGTCTGATTATTGAGTCTTGCTTTAAAACTACTAGTAAGCTTGGAAGATATAGATCACATTATCGTTGGGCTACTTGGGGAATGTCAACCGATGAGTTGGTAGATTTTGGGCTAACCTTTGAGAAACATAACCTAGCAACAAAAGGAGAATAATCATGTTGATATCTGAAAAAGAGACTAACTCTATTAAGTGCTGTGGTCCTGAAGGGTGTGGAGATTTAACCGACTCTTTGAATAGACGTTGTGTTGGTTCAAATTGTATGGCTTGGTCATGGTTTGATCCGGTTACTATTGAAATGCATTGTTCTAGCCGTGGAAAATTCACCAAGGAAGAGATGACATCTTTTGGCCCAGCCTCTAATTGGCCCAGTGCTATGTTGAGCGGTAGTTGGAGATTAGTAGAAACTGGTAATCGTCGTCGTGGTTTTTGTAACTATGCGGGTGTCCCTCTCGGACACATTGAACCGTTTTCTTTACCTAAAAACTACTAAAGGAGTTTAACGTATTCCCAGTGAATCTGGGAAGTACCGAAGGACATCGGAAACGCTTTAGCCTAAGAGAGGGTCTAGATTCCCTTGAAAGTCTAAGGCTGCCTGTTATCTTGGAGTTGCTACCCAAGAGCACACAGGAAGAAACCTCCAGGGTTTAGCCGGAGGTATGTCATTGACCCTTGACCTACCAGGAGTTTGTCATGAAAACCTACTTTGCTAGTCATCAAGACTTTATCTGGGGTGTGGGTTCCTCTAATGAAGAAGCGTTAGCTGACGCTAAAGAACTTTGGGACCAACACTATCGTGCCACCGACAAACTAGGAAACTATCCAGTGTTTGCAGTGTACCCTCCTCCGAAAGCGGCAGCAAAGGCTCCTCCGGCTAAGCCCGCTAAGGCTGTCAAGGAAGTCACTCCAAAGGGTCTCTCGGTTGAGGAAAAGGCTGAAAAGCTTACCAAGTTGAACATCGAGTTTAAGACTGCTAAGAAGCAGTCAGTTCAGGAAGCGAGTATCACCACTCGCTTTGCTGAATGGGAAGCGTTCGCTAAGAAGCACGAGAGCAAGTCTTTTGAACAGGTTCAAAAGTTGCTTGCCATGGCTGATAAATTCTGGTTTGCAATCTACGAGAAAGTTATTTGGGGAACAGGAACAACCAAGAAGGGTGCTCGCGACGACGCTAAGGGGTGCTGGAAAAATCAAGACCAAGGTAAACTACCAACGTTTGAACTAGTTGAGGCTACGGAAAAGGCTTATTATCAAGTTCATAAACGGTATGGTTTTGATAGTCACACTGATTCTTTCAGAGTTGCTACGGTGGTAGTGGAAGTAACTCGTAGAGGAGAGAAACCATGAAAATAGCTTACGCCTCTGACGTTCACCTTGAACACAACCCTTTAAGCATTCAAGAATGTGACGCTGAAGTTGTTATTCTGGCGGGTGACATCGGTACCGGGTTGGAAGGGGTGTGGTGGGCAATTCGGGAGTTTGACAAATTTGACTCTGTCAAACACGTCTTCTATGTTCCAGGTAATCACGAAAGCTACGGTTTCAACTTTCTTAAACTGGTTCGCGATATGAAGTCGTGTGCTCAAGGTTCCAAGGTCAAAGTCCTCTATAATGACCTAGTAGATTACAAAGGTTTTAGGTTCCTAGGATCAACTCTGTGGACTAATTTCAAGTCGGTCGGGGACGCAACGTTTAACAAGTTGCAAATAGTAAAGTCAATCAACGACTTCGCTTACATCAAGATTGACCCTTATTGTTCAGTTGACGGTAGGAGGGGGAAAGTCGTAGAGTCTATAACTACCGACTTCATGGAGTTGGAGTACGACAAAGCAGTAGACTTCATCTTCTCTAACTTAAGTCAAGAGTTTGAAGTTACCAATGTGGTAATTACTCATTGGTCTCCTGACTCCACTCCGGCCTACTCAGGACGTTATCCAATTAACCACGTAACGTCTTACTTCTACAATGACTTAGGAAACAAGATAGCCTACTCACCTATCAAACTCTGGATTCACGGTCACGACCATCATTCGGATGTACGGGCTGTAGGGAGTACGATAATTACTAGTAATCAACGCGGTTATTATGACGAGCAGTTTGAACTGAAAATCTTCCACTTGTAGTAGGAGCTAACCTCATGATCGACAAGCCGACTATCTATAGTGTGCAAAAGGCAGTAATGGACCACGTAGCACGCTTACTCCATTCAACGGTCGTAATCGTCGACATGGACTCTGAAAACCTCAAACTCTACGAAAAGTTTAAAGAGTGGGGTTTGGCGGACAAGATTGACTGGCCTTGTATAGATATTGATACTTCTTTTGTAATCCCTGAAGAACGAGTGGAACGTCCGAGAGTTTGCGATACTGTAAATGAAACGTTTAGTAGGAAACGGGTTACTAAAATGGTTAAATCTGTAATTGCCGACGAGTTTGACTTGGAAGACGCTAGTAGCGTTAAAAAGTCTACCCGTCTAGACAATATTGAAGGTTATAGTTTTGACAGATCGCTGGTGTCTATTTTGACAAGAGTTGAAAGCTTGTTGCCTGTAACTTTCCGTCTCGGCGACGTAAGAGACCTTTTGCCAACACATGATATAACCGTAGGACATATCATCGATTTTATTATCGACAATCTAGGTATTATAGCCATAAGATAAACTCTCACCGGAGAAGGAGTCAGGAAATTTTTCTTGACTCCTTCAAAATTTCGTGTACACTGGTTGCTCAAGTGTGGTTGTGACAAAAGACCTTTAATCTAATAGACTTTAGGAGTTTGTTGCTATGATTCTAAAGAAATCAGAACGAGAACGAGTTGAAGTCGCCAAAAGAATACTTAAGCCTTTTGGAATTAGTCCTAATGTAGTAATGGGAGGACATCACAAGATGCTATTTGTAGGTAGCAGGAAACTAGCAATTGCCACTTCTGCCGGTGGTCCGAAGTGGGAAGCTGATGTTAGGAGATTGGCTTGTGGCTAATCTGGTTAGGAGGAGTTGATCATGGTAGAGAACACATTCGGTGTAGGGTTTGGTGGTCCCTTTAGGCATGGCTTTCAGACAGGTATGGTTGATACACCGCCGGAGTTGGATCCTGACGAGAAGCTGAAAAAGGATTGGCTCAAGGAACACCGTAAACAGCAGAAAACCGAAGATCGTTTCCTTAGCAATAACGACAACAGACCACAGCCTAAGCTGAAAGGTTTGCTTGATCCTAGCGTTTTCAACAACGGTCTACGTGAGAGCAAGACTCGCTGTGCCAGAGTTTGAGCCTATTACGTAACCACGTAGAAAGAACCTTTTGACTCACCGGAGTCAAAAGGTTCTTTTCGTCCAAGTGTCTGATTTTGTTCATCTATTTTCTTTTAAAATTTATCTTGACTCCCTGTTTGAGTTGGGATAGACTGAAGGAGTCGTAGAGATTACGATGTGCTGCTGAAAGGTTATGGTTATGACTAGCAATATTTCCACCGTGTACGACCGGCAGATGTTTGACTTTGCAGGGAACCCTCTGATAGTCTTTGTTAAGAAGGATGAACCTTGGTTCAAGTTGGTTGACGTGTGTGGTTACCTTGAGCTAACAAGTACTAGTAAGGCTAAGCAACAACTGGACTCCGACGAGTATGTTACTTTAGCTCGAGGTGACAACGGGTTTAGTGAGGTAGTGAGTAAAATTAAGGGGTCAAAGGAAGGGGTGAATTCAAATCACCCCTTCCAAGCCGAAGATAAGCGTATCAATAGTATCACTTTGATCAATGAATCTGGGTTCTACAGTCTGACGCTTCGTTGCCGCCTAGCTACCACGGTGGGTACTGTTCAACACAAGTTTCGCAAGTGGGTTACAGGAACTGTCCTTCCCTCCATCCGTAAAAACGGTAAGTCTAGCACCTCTACCGAGTGGTGTGGTCCACCTAAGACTAAGAATAAAGTAGAGGTTGTCCCCTATAAAGAAGTCGTCAACTCTGACGATCTGGACGAGTTCGGTAAGATTCTCTACGCTAGAATGGTGGATGCCATGCCTTCTGCTATGAAGGTGTTGATTGAAGAGTCTGTAGGTCCTGAGTTTAGGATTGCGCTTGCTGAGAAGTTAGCTGAGCAAAACAAGCCGGTTAAAAACGTGCTTAATGACATTGGTTCTAGATTAGCAGAGTTGGAAACTAACTACTCTAACTTAAAGTCAAAGACTAATGTAACGTTCAAGCGTAGCCGGAACTTGGAAAAATCCTACGAACTTCAGAAATCTATCCTCGAGGAGTTGAATAATGACACCAAAGTCATTAGCGACATGTTGGATGAACACGAGGAAAAGAATGTTTCAGTTGATTCTACTATCATAACTTTGCAGAAAACAGTTATGGAGTTGAAGAAAGCCGTCAAGAAGCTGACTAATGATAATAACCTTCGTGCTTCCAAGGACGCTATGTTCAACAAACTGTACGACAAGTTGACCAAACTCGGTGAGTTGAACGACAAGCCGGTCAGCAAGAAGTACAAAAACTAATAGCTTAAAAAGACGGTGTGTCAGAGTTTTAGCTTAACACGCCGTCTTTTCAGCAAGGAGTTTGACCATGGCAAAAAGCTTTATATATCACTCGAAACTTCCGTTCACGGTCGGACCAGAAGGTGGTGAAGACACGGTGGAGTTCGAATCGCTAATTCTTATAAAGTACGACTTAAACAGCGAGCACACGATTACTGATCACAAGGTTTCCAAGATTCGTCAAGTTGGTTGTTCTGACGAGTGGAGGAAACCGACTTATCTAGACGCTACAGTTACTAACGCGGTTGACAGTTGGGTTTTGGCTAATCACGATTCTCTTGTTGCTCTAATTCGTACTAAAGAAGGAGTTTGAACATGCTAAAGACCATGATAGACTGGATCAACCCTCAAAATCTGAGACGTTACGGTGACAAGGTTAGAGTCGTTCAGGTGAATAAGCGATCACAAGGTCGGTTTGTTACTTTTGCTGACGGGTCCGGTGAGGTATTGAATACGTTCACTCAGTTTGTAGAATCTAGTTGAACGTTAAAGAAGAATCTTTCTTAGAATCTTTTTATGATTCACCTCGAGTCAGAACCCTAATTTTGTTTGTAAGAGTTTATAGACCCCTTTTAAGTTGGAATCTAACATGAAGTTTAAACATGTTTCCCGTCAACAGGTAGACTTCAAACACCAACTCTACGGTTACTGTGACAACTTCAGTTATCTAACCGATAGACTCCGTGACAAAGGGTATTACCTTCTACGTCAGAACTTCTTCTACCACCAAGAAAACTGGGATAAACCCGGTTACCGTAAGCTAATTGACTGGGACCTTAAGACTCTCAATAAGGAGTTGATTCCCTGCCCAGAGTACCAAGCTCTACCCGCTAAAGTGGCTGGAACTGCTCTTAAGTACGTCTTAAAAGACTGGAAAGGGTTCCTGAGAGGACTCTTTGAGTACTACAAATGGCTTAAGAGTCCCTCAGAAAAGGAGAAGTACCCCAATAAGTTCAAGGCTAGACCAAACCCTCCTAACTACAACGGTTCTATAGAACTCCAACGTACAGACGGTAGGAACGTAGTCCACCTAAACTACCAGACCATGTCTGGTGGTAGTACTAAGAAGGACCCAGAAACTGGTAAATGGATTACCCTTTACGGTAGGGAACGATCCCTTTCAATAGCTCCGTTGGGAATCATTACCGTTTGTTCTACCGAATCTGAGTTTAAGCAGTCTTTCCACTTCAACCTACACCTCCAACCTCAGCTAGACCTTAAGACTAAACAACCGATTCTAGACCCTACTACCAAGGAGATAGTCTACCGTCAGATAGAGATTGAAGAGGTTAGAATCGTCCCTCGTACTGGTGGTTACGTAGTAGAAGTCTGTTACGAAGAAGAGGTTCCTGACCTAGACTTATCAACCTTAATCCCTAAAGCTAAGCACAAGTACGCTGCTC
>Ga0209083_1000801_pt1 | contig 41972 bp, 39 predicted proteins | sample AM7aDNAmetaG_FD_184132 | JGI IMG/M metagenome (GOLD analysis project Ga0209083, IMG submission 184132) | Freshwater microbial communities from Finland to study Microbial Dark Matter (Phase II) - AM7a DNA metaG (SPAdes) (version 3) | ecosystem: Environmental > Aquatic > Freshwater > Lake ... | reverse complement strand
AATATCGCCCCCAATCTGACTACAACCCCCGCCGTCTGGCTGGCCCGCATTGGCGACAGCCTCTTTGGGTATCGCGTGGGGTTTGGCTCGTTTCTCGGCTTGAGATCGGGGACTTTCACGGGGACTACCTTTGTCAACGGCACTGGGGTTCAACTGAGTACTTTCTCCGTCCCTTCTTCCGAATTCGTCATGTTCGATTTGCTTTCCTATCACTGGTTCGCCCCCACTCAATGGCTCACTCCGCACGGCCAAGGCAATCAACAGGGAGGACTGAACGAGGGGTTTGCCGACGGCAGTGTCCGTTGGTTTAACTGGAAACAAGTCAACCGGCAGTATTGGGGCGGGAACTACAATGGGGATCGCCGAATCTATTATTATTTTTATTGTCCGCCGAACGCCCAGTTCAATTACGGTGGCTATCCCCTCGGGCCTACAACCTATCAGATGAACTGGGTTGGCGTGAATACGGGTATCCAAAGCGTCTATACGCCATAGTAGGGACCCGCTGAAATGAACTCGAACCCCAAACCGATCATCACTGCCGCCCTGATTTCTATCAGCGTGGCCTCATTGACGTGGCTCTACTTCTCGTTCCGCGCGCCGCCGCCGCCCCGACTCGATTCTTCTCTCATGCTGGCGGCCGGTGAAGTCGCGGCCGATGAAGTTGCCAAACTGACCGGGGGGACCGGCCCGATCGTGGTGTTGGTCACTGAAGTGCCCGAAATCGCCAGGCCGCAACTGGACGCGCTCTTGGACGGATTCAAGAAATCCCTCCGCCGTCAGCCCGGCCTCAAACTCGCGGCCACCGAAATCATCCGGTTCGATCCGCCCGAGAATGCCGAGCGTGGAATCCCGGCCGCCGAGTACATCGCCTTGGTGGAGAAACACGCCACCGCCCGCGCATTCGTCTCCTTCGCCGGTGCCCCGGCGCTGGCCGCCGTTGATGTGGACCGATTACCGGCCCAGCGTCCACGGCTCCTCTGCTTCACCAGCAATCTCGAACCGTTGGCGGCGCTCCTTCAACAGGGCGTGATTCAAACGGCGATCATGCCGCGCCGGACTCCCGCCCCTGCCGCCGGCAAAAAACCTATGACCAGTCGCGATCGGTTTGACCAGGCGTACTTGATAGTCACTGCTGCCAACGCGGCCACCGTCTTGGAGCCAATCTCCGAGAAACGCTAGCCGCCATCTCCGGCCATTGGACCGCGTAAACGCGGTACACCGAACCGCGAGTCGTCTGTTCGTTGTCCCGCCTTCAGGCGGTCTGCCCCCGCCGCCCTCCGTCTGAATTGCAAGAGCCTCAGATGCCATGGATTTCGCCGGAGTCGAGTGTCGGGGATACCCTGATATGAAAATCAGGGTGACACGTGATTGACCGCGGGTCGGAGATTGGTTATCAATCTCATCGACAGGATCAATTGGTTACGGTAATAGTCGCGGAAGTCGAAAACGGCCCCAGCGACCAATGGTGTCGGGTTGTTTTTCGCGGACCGAAATATCAATGAATACGAGTCGAAAGGTCACGATGCCTGACGACACTTGTGGATGTTCCCACCAGTGCCGATCTTGGCACGCAGGTGGAATTCTCGAACCCAGAACTGCCGAAGCTGTTCGTCCAATCGGCCGGCGCGGGGTTGGATTCCGCTGATCGCAATTTTGGGGCAATGGCGAAGATACGAGTAAGGCAAAAGTGGTTTCCTAAAACATCCACGGCGCCTGCGGCCATCGCATCGTTCTGGATGCAGGACGGGTTCCGGTGGGAAATCTTTAAAAATTGAAAAAATCATAGCGGCAGCAGGTTGGCTCTGACTTTGTCCTGTTGGCGGCGGTATCCTCTATCGACGACCAGCAACCTCACCGAAGGACAACTTCAAACAACCGACTGCCGCTGTTTTTTTTCGTGAAGGCTCTTTTAAAACAATGAAACATGTCATTCCGAGCTTGCGAGGAATCGCCGACTTCCTCGACTGCTTTCCCGGACGGGCTGCCTGCCCTGAGCGTTGTCGAAGGGTCCCGGACCCGCCGGTCGCACCGAAAATAAATCTCCGCCGCGGATTCGGAAATTAGTAGTTCGCTATTCTTCCGCTTTCTGTTACAGTCGGCAGGTGGAACCAATCAAGGGCACTCCGCCCGTCTCAGTAGTTTGTCCGAAACGAAATGCAGCCGTTAGTAATCTGCGGACCCGGCTCACCAAGGTTCGCGGCTATCTTGCCAAATCGACCTCGGCTCATATGCGGGGGGAATGGGAAAGCCGGATTTCCACCTATGAATTACAGCTCGAAAAGGTGATCGCGCGCGCGCGCGTTGCCCATTCGTAATTCAAAGTCGAATTAGTCCATTTTGCGAGTCAGACTCGCTCGCCAACAGATCAAGGGAGTTGGCCCCGCGTTTCGTGCCACCCACCGCGCGAGAAATGTTTTCGTGCTCCGGCTCGACTTCGCCGGTGCGGTTGGTGCTTGCTGGCGGCGGACACCCCCTTCCGATTGGACGCATGATTACGTCAGCCGTCTCGCGAACAGGCTGCGAAATCTGCATGCCGGAAACAACAAGACCGGCTGCGACGGAGTCGGAGCCGGTCTTGTTTGAGAAAACAATTTCTAGGAGACATCCGTCCAGCAGAACAAAATCTTAAAGAAGTGGACGACCGTAATGCCGATCTGCTTGAAGACACAGCCAATCGAGCCGAGCGGGTGGGGATTGCCGCCCGTAACATCGCCACCGGCTTGGAGTTGGTCCACTTGCGCAGCCAGCGCGACCAGTTGTGCATCATCCAGCTTGGCGAGGCGGGTCCGGGCTTGTTCCGGGCTGATGCCGAGTTTTGTGAGTTGGGCAATCACTGCCCGCTCGCTGAGAAATGCGTCCACTTTCTGCAAGGCCGGCTTGGCAGCCGCGGACTCAACCGATTCGACGGGGGCCGCTTGCACAACCGAAACACATAGGATCATCCCAAGGGCCGAGAATATAATTAGACGAGCAATCTTCATAAAACCCCTCCACATTATTTTTTTTAATATAGACAAATTCAAGGGCGATTCAAGCGAATTCTCTCACAACGATTAATGCGTCAGTGATGGCTGGATATCGGAACGTAGCTGCGCTCGTCAGAGCGTGGCGAACGGCAGGCGCCACCGCCTGACGGCGGCGGCTACGGGACGCCCCGTCGTCACTGACGCATTGCGCCAGCTTGTCCATTTTTGGAGGGCGAGGCTCCCGCCGAGCCGTTCGCGATCCAAAGAAAACCTCGGCTCGGCGGGAGCCTCGCCCTCCAGATGAAGTTTGCCGTAGCCTGCGCCGGCCGATCACTTCGAATCTCCCAGTCAAGAAGTGTTGACTGTTGGCCGTAAATCTGGACACTAGCCGCAGTATGAATTCAAATCGCAAACCCATTATCGCCGGTAACTGGAAAATGTATAAGACCGCCGCGGACGCTGTCGCGCTGGTCAGTGCCTTGAAAAAGGAAGTCACCGGTCTCACAAAATCTGAAATTGTCATCTGCCCGCCGTTCACAGCGCTGGCCGTAGTGACCGGCGCGCTGGCCGGCTCCAACATTCAACTCGGCGCACAAAACGTCCACTGGGAAAAAGAAGGCGCGTTTACCGGTGAGATTGCACCCGCCATGCTCAAAGAGCTCGGCGTCCGGTATGCCATCGTCGGCCATAGCGAACGCCGGCAATTCTTCGGCGAAACCGATGCCGGCGTGAACAAGCGTGCCAAAGCCGCCCTCGCCAACGGCCTGCGACCCATCGTCTGCGTCGGCGAGCTCCTGGCCGAACGCGAAACTGGCAAGACCGAAACCGTCGTCGCCGGACAGGTGCGCGGAAGTTTGGCCGGGTTCGACAAATACCAAATCCTCGAAACCGTCATCGCGTACGAACCAGTCTGGGCCATTGGGACAGGCAAAACCGCATCCCCCGCCCAAGCGCAGGAAGTGCATGCCCTGATCCGCCGGTTGCTGGTCGAATTATTTGGCGCGGACCTGGCCGGCACGGTGCGCCTCCAATACGGTGGCAGTGTGAAACCGGATAACGCAAAAGAATTGCTTGGCCAACCGGATATTGACGGAGCGCTGGTCGGTGGGGCAAGCTTGAAGGCGGCGGACTTCGCGGCTATCATCAAGGCGGCTGTCTAAGCCAACAGGAAGAGTAAAAGGACAACATGACTATAATGATTTGGATTTTAACCGCGGTTCACGTGATCGTGGCGTTGGTTTTGGTGGGAATCGTGCTGATGCAGAAGTCGCAAGACCAGGGCGTCGGCGCGGCCTTCGGCTCGGGCGTGACCGATTCGGTTTTCGGCGCCGGGACCACCACTGCGCTCGTGCGGATGACGATCTGGTGCGCCTGCATCATGCTGGGCACGACGTTGCTGTTGGCAGTGTTGCATTCGCGACGCGGGACAGAAAGCGGCTCCGTCATGCAAAAAGTCATTGCGACGATGCCCGCCCCGGCGACCCAGATGCCGACCATGCCCTCCGTGGTCCCGCCAACAACGGAAACCAAACCGGACGCAGCCCCCACCCCGGCCCCGGCGCCTGCCGTGCCGGAAGCGAAACCATAGCCGGTAACTTTCCCGATGTTTGCTTTCCGGTTGCTGACCACAGCGGTTGTTGCCGCGACGGTTGCCGGAACGTCCGCCAACGCCGCGCAGTTGCGCGATCAGGTTCTCTATTCTGTGGGCGCGGACTTCAAGGGGTTTGACCCGGCCGATTCCGGCGATGTAGTTTCGGCGGCAATGTGCAGCCGTGTGTACGAGGGCCTCTTGGAGTACGCCTATCTCGACCGCCCGTACCGGGCTGAACCGCGTCTGGCAGCCGCACTCCCAGACGTCTCCGCGGATGGCCTGACGTATACCTTCCACCTCAAAAAAGGGGTCCGCTTCAGCGATGATCCCTGCTTTCCCGGTGGGAAAGGTCGGCCGTTTACCGCGGCGGATTTTGTTTATTCGTTCACCCGCATCCTGAATCCGAAATTGGAATCGACCGGCGACTGGATCTTTATCAACCACGTGGCCGGTGCCAGAGAATGGGTGCAAGCGGGTGATCCAAAAGCCAAAATCCCGGGATTCATCGCCGTGGATGCGTCGACCTTTCAAATCAAATTGCGGCAGCCCTATCCACAGTTGATCTGGGTTTTAACGATGCCCTACGCGTTTGTGGTGCCACCGGAGGCGATCGAGCATTATGGCGCGGAGTTTCGCCGACATCCGGTGGGAACCGGCCCTTACGTTTTAAAAGATTGGCGGTTCAATTACCGGGTGGAGTTTGTGCGGAACCCATCGTTTAGCGGACAGACCTATCCGACGACCGGCGAGCCGGGCGACCGCGCCGCAGGGTTGCTCGCCGATGCGGGTCAGCCGTTACCTTTACTGGATCGGATCGTGGATTACGAAATCGCCGAATTTTACACGGTGTGGCAGATGTTTCTCGGCGGACAGTTGGCCAGCACCGGCATCAGTAAAGATTACTTTGAAAAAGTGATCAATCCCCAGTTGGAATTATCCGCTGCGTTACAAAAGCGCGGCGTCCGCCTGTATAAAACGCCCAACATGGATTTGTGGTACATCGCGTTCAACATGAAAGATCCGGTCGTTGGCGCGGCAGCGGATCCGGTCCTCCAGGCCAGACATCGAAAACTCCGCCAGGCGTTCGCGTCCGCGATCGATGTCCCGACCTACTGCGCGGTCATCCATAACAACCGCGATACTCCCGCGAACACCATTCTCCCCCCGGGCGTGGCGGGTTACACTTCCAAGCCCTACGCGTACCCATTTAACCGGCAACGCGCTAAGCAATTGCTCGCCGAAGCTGGCTATCCCGACGGGAAAGATGCCGCCGGCCATCCGTTGCGGCTGACGATGATCAGCGCGGGCGCCGGCAGCACGGATGCCCGGCAGCAAGCGGAATTTTTTACCGAACAACTCCATGCCATCGGCGTGGATTTGGTGGTGCAACAATTGAGTTTTGCCGAGTATTTACGGCGCGAACACGACGGCGAAGCCCAGCTGGTCTATGCCGGTTGGATCATTGATTATCCCGACGGCCAAAACTTCATGCAGTTATTGTATGGCCCCAACAAAACGCCGGGCGTTAATTTCTGCAATTACCAGAACGCCGAGTTTGACCGGCTCTACGAACAGGTGTTGACAATGCAGGACAGTCCCGAACGATCAGCGCTCTACGCGCAGATGTCGGACATCGCCATTGCAGATTGCCCGTGGGCCTTGATGACGTATTCGCTGTCCTACGGATTATTTCAGCCCTGGTTTCAGAATTACAAACCCCATTCGTTCCCGTATCCGAACGCCAAGTTTTACAAAGTCCTGCCGCACTGACGGCATTAACCACCGGCATTTCTCCGGAAGGCGTAGCGCTCATGTTCCGGCAACTTTCAGTGGAGGGCGAGCCTCCCGGCGAGCCGTTCGTAATTGCAGCAGACATGCGGTTCGGCAGGAGCCTCACCCTCCAGCGGAAACAGGACCGACCCTGTCAGCCACATGAGCCTGTGAACCCAATAATTAGGCGAAGACTATTTAAGACACGCAACCGTTGTTCAGCAATTCGCTGGCTGGCTACTACTGTTGTCGGCGGTTTACCACTGCTGCTGCAAAGTTCCGCACACGCTGCAATCCGCCTTGCATAATAGCGTTGACGGGCTACACTACCGGCGATGAAAGCGACCGTGTTGCCAGCGTATCAACAACTCTCGACCTCCGAGAAATTACTTCTGGTCGAGGAAATCTGGGATGAAATCACTCAGCACCCGGACGTTTTGCCGGTGCCGGCCTGGCACAAAGTGGAATTGGACCGTCGCTACCAAGCCTATCAACAGAATCCACAGGAAGGCTCTTCCTGGACCGAAGTCAAGGCGCGCTTGCTGGGTCGAAAATGAGCTACGAGATCATCGTCTCGTCGACTGCCGAAGCGGACCTCGCTTCGGCTTTTGTTTGGTACGAAGACAAGGGCATCAACTTGGGCGTGGATTTCATTTGCTGTGTGGACGCGGCCGTGGACGGCCTGCAGCGAATGCCCCTGCGATTCCCCCAACGACACGGCGAGTTTCGCCTGGCCATGGTGCCGCGCTTTCCGTACGCCATCTACTTCATTGTGAATGAACCGGAATCGTTCATTTCCGTGCAAGCCATCCTGCATTTTACTCAAGATGCCTCCGCTGAGTTGACCCAGCGCGGATGCCACGTTAATAAACTCTGAACCATGTTGGCTTACATCCTTCGCCGTCTGATTTCCGTGGCGCCCATCGCGTTGGGGGTGTTGCTCGTCACATTTTTATTGTTTCGGGTCATTGGCGGCAACCCGGCCTATCGGATCGCGGGGAAGAACGCCACGCCGGCCAAAATCGCGCAGATCAGCCACGACCGGGGTTATGATCAGCCGTATTTCCTGAATTTTCAGGATTTCCCCAACCAACTTTTCCGCGCGCAATTTCCCCGCCTGGCCCGGAATATTCTGCGCGGCGATTTTGGCGAATCACTGACCAGTAAAATGCGGGTCAGCCAGTTGTTGCGCGACGGGGTCTGGCCCTCGTTGTGCGTGACCACGCCGCTGTTTTTTATCGAACTCATCCTGGCGGTGGCGCTGGCATTGTTGGCGGCCTACTTCCGGGAGACGTGGCTGGACCGGTCGCTCGTGGTGCTGGCGGTGATGGCCCTGAGCATCAGCACGCTGGTCTACATCATGGTCGCGCAGTACTGGCTGGCGAGCGAGTGGCGGCTGCTGCCGGTCTGGGGTTTTGAAGGTCCGCAGTATCTGGTGTTGCCGGTGCTGATTGGGACGGTGGCCGGCACGGGCGGCACCTTGCGATTTTACCGGACCGTGATGCTCGATGAAATGTACCAGGATTATGTCCGGACCGCCCGCGCCAAGGGCGTGTCACCCGCAAAAATTCTTTTCAGCCACGTGTTGCGCAACGCGTTGATTCCGATTTTGACAAATGTGATCGTGGCACTGCCGTTTCTGTATACGGGCTCGTTGTTGCTCGAAAGTTTCTTTGGCATCCCCGGCCTGGGCCGACTGCTCGTCTCGGCAATTTCCAACGGGGATGAGGACGTAATTTTTGCCGAAACATTCATCGGCGCAGTCTTGTTTGTGCTCGCCAACACACTCACCGATATTGCCTACACCTGGGCCGATCCACGGATCCGACTGAAATGAACGCGCTCCCGCCTCATCCCGCCGAAGGTCTGTGGGCCATTGCCTGGCAACAGTTGCGCCGAAAACGGCTCGCCATGATTTGCCTCGCCATCCTGATTGTGTACGCCGCCATCTGGTTTTACGCCGAAGGTAATTTCTGGTCAGCCAAATTGCGGGGCATCACGCCCAACTACCGGATTTCGAATTACGCAATCCGCAATCAACCGCCCAGTGCCGGCCATTGGCTCGGCACCAACTATGCCGGGCGCGATAACCTCAGCCAAATCGTCCAAGGCACACGGATCGCCTTTGAAATTGCACTGTTGACCTCGTGGATTGTCATTCCGCTCGGTTTCGTCCTCGGTGCGCTGGCCGGCTACTTTGGTCGCAAGATCGATACCAGCATCGTCTATCTCTACAGCGTGATCGGCAGCGTCCCCGGCATTCTGCTCATTACCGCAATCTCGTATGTGGTCCGGGGCGCGGTCGAACGCAGCCCGACCATGCAGACCGTCACCCGTTATGTGGACAGCGGCCTGTTGGCGGTGTGTATTGGCATGGGCTTTACCGGCTGGGTGGGCCTCTGCCGGCTCATCCGTGCGGAGTACCTGAAACACCGGGAACGGCAATACGTCCTCGCCGCCCGCGCCATCGGCGTGAGCCCGGCCGCCATCATGTTCCGCCACATTGCCCCCAATGTCGGCCACTTGATCATCATCAACTTCTCGTTAAGTTTCCCAGGCTTGATTCTCACCGAGGCTGTGCTGAGCTATCTCGGCGTCGGCATCGCTAACGAACCGAGCTGGGGCGCGATTATCAACGACGCCAAACAGCGGCTCTGGCTGGGCAATTGGTGGGAACTTGCCGGCGCGACCGCCGCAATGTTCTTCCTGGTGCTGGCGCTGAATCTGTTCGGCGACGCCCTACGGGACGCCCTCGATCCCAAACTCCGAACCGCAGAGGTGAAGACCGCATGAGTGCCAAAGTGCATAAGTGGCTACGTGTTTAAGGAACAACGATGAAGGTGCAACGATTTGAAGATTTGATTTGCTGGCAGAAGGCGCGACGGCTGACAAACAGCGTGTATGCGTTGACCCGGTTGCCGATGTTTGCGAAGGATTATGAACTGGTGCGGCAAATTCGCAGCGCAGCCGGATCGTCGATGTCCAACATCGCGGAAGGGTTCGAGCGCTGGACGCGCAAGGAATTTATCCGGTTTCTCGACATCGCCAAAGCCTCGGCGGGCGAAGTGCGCAGCCAACTCTACATCGCACTCGACCAGCAGTACATCACCACCGAACAATTCAACTCCGTGGAAGCCGCCGCATTGGAAGCATCGAAAGTCATTGCCGGACTGATTCGCTACCTAAACGAGCACCCCACTCCGTCGATCGTCCGCGAGACCGCATCCGACTACGAAACTACGCCAGACTTACCGGCCGAATTCTGTCACCCCTTGCCTTAGTATTCATGAACCGCACGAATCACAACCCGGTCCACCACAACCTTTCGAGCATCCGCGCTCTTCATGAGCTTCCAACACGTCCAAAACTTAGGCACTTGCTCACTTATGCACCGGGCCACTTAACCCCTTAGCCACCTATGCACTTCGGCACTTAACTCCCTATGCACTCCGGCACTCCTCTCCTCAACGTCCGCGACCTCCACGTCAGTTTTTATACGGACGAAGGCGAAGTGCGCGCCGTTGACGGCGTTTCATTTTCGATCAACCAAGGTGAAACACTGGCACTCGTTGGCGAATCCGGATGTGGCAAAAGCGCCACCGCCTTGGCTCTGGCGCGGCTCGTGGCCACCCCACCGGGAGTTTACAAAGGGGGCGAGATTCTTTTTGAAGGTGAAGATGTTCTCAAAATGAACAAGGACCGCTTACGGGCCATGCGGGGCGCGAAAGTAGCCTACATCTTCCAGGAACCGGCGACCTCACTCAATCCGGTTTTTCGCATCGGCGCGCAAATCCGGGAAGTCCTCCAGCTCCACCGGCCGGCCGCGGCAACCGACGCCGAAGTTGTTCGCCTGCTCAAACGGGTCCGCCTTCCCGACGCCGAGCGGCGCCAGCGCGATTACCCGCATCAACTCAGTGGCGGGATGCAGCAGCGGGTCATGATCGCGATGGCACTCGCTGGCAACCCGTCCCTGCTCATTGCGGATGAACCGACGACCGCGCTCGACGTGACCATTCAAGCCCAGATCCTCGATTTGCTCAAAGACCTCAAACGCGAAATTGGCCTGAGCATTTTGCTCATCACACATAACCTCGGCCTTGTCGGCGAACTCGCCGATCATGTGGCTGTGATGTATGCCGGCCGCATCGTCGAGCACGCACCCGCGAGTGATCTATTGCGTGAACCCCGGCATCCCTACACGGTGGCATTGCTGCGCTCGATCCCGCGTTTGGGCGCGCGAGCCGACCGTCTCTATTCCATCCCCGGCACTGTTCCAAGCGCCGCGCACTTGCCGGACGGATGTAAGTTTCATCCGCGCTGCGACCGGGTGCAGCCGGCGTGCCGCCAGGAACCGGAACCACAGTTAAGCGGCGAACGCCTCGTGCGCTGTCCGTATTGGGAGAAGAAGTGAGTGTTCAAGTGCATAAGTGCATAAGTGCTCAAGTACAGAGAGGAAGCGTTCAAGAGCTAAGTACTCAAGTGTGCAGGTGGCTAAGTGCCAAGCGTGCGACAAACCTGCAGGTGCTTTCTGTCCTTACGCACTTCGGTGCTTGTGCACTTCGGCACTTATCCTCTTCAACACCGACAGACTTACGGACTTCGACACTTATGGACTTATGCACTTAATCACTTAGGCACTTATGCACTTAATCACTTAGGCACTTATGCCCTTAATCACTTAGGCACTTATGCCCTTACTCCAAGTCCAAAACCTCAAAACCCATTTTCCGATCCGGGCCGGTATTCTCCAAAAACCAGTCGGCTGGGTGCGGGCTGTCGATGGCGTCTCCTTGGCAATTCATGAAGGCGAATGTGTCGGGTTGGTTGGCGAGAGCGGCTGCGGCAAAACCACCCTGGGGCGGACTTTGCTCCGGCTCATTGAGCCGACCGCCGGGACCATTCAATTTGCCGGCCAGGCAATTACCGATCTTCCCACCTTTCGGCGCCAGGCCCAGATGATCTTCCAGGACCCGTACGGCTCGCTCAACCCGCGCATGACTGTCGGCAAGATCATCACCGAACCGTTGCGCATCCACAAATTGTGCCAGAGCAAGAGAGACGAGCAAGCACGTGTGGCAGAACTATTAAAATCGGTCGGACTGGCGCCCGAACATGCGCGCCGGTACCCGCACGAGTTCAGCGGCGGTCAACGGCAACGGATTGGGATCGCGCGGGCTTTGGCGGTGCAGCCCAAATTCATTGTCTGCGATGAGCCGGTCAGCGCGCTCGACGTCAGCGTGCAAGCCCAAATTATCAATCTGCTCCAGGATTTGCAGGAGCAATTCAAGCTGACCTATCTATTCATCGCCCACGATTTGGCGGTTGTGGAGCATATCAGCGACCGGGTGCTCGTGATGTATTTCGGAAAGATTGTCGAGTCGGCGAGCGCCGCTGAAATTTACGATCACCCAACGCACTGGTACACTCAGGCGCTCCTCTCTGCCGTGCCTGACGCCGACCCAGCCCGGCGGCGGAAACGCATTGTCCTTGCTGATCTGGCACCCGAAGAAGCGCGGCGCCGGATTCAGGATCAGCCCACCGAATGGCGGGAAGTCCGCCCCGACCACTGGGTCGCCGTCGAAGTTTAACGCGCGGCAGAAACTGGTAAAATCTGCGGTACCGGCAAGACCGGCACGGCCACAATGGGCGCCGGTTCCGCGGGCCGGCAACCAATGACAATCTTCACTTCCTGCGTCCGTCCCGCCCGCAACACAGCAATCTGTAACGTCTCACCACCATGCCGGTAAAACATCGTATTCAGGACATCAGCCGACCGATGAATTTCGTTGGTCGCAATCCGCAGCAGAATATCTTGGGTTTGAAATCCGGCCGTCGCCGCGGGCGTGTTGGAGTAGACTTCCCGAATGGACACTTGCCAGACCAAGGGGCCATCCAATTGATTGGTTATCGCATGCTCGGATACATCCAGCCCCACCCACGGGTATTGGGGCGAGCCATGGTCGAGAATGTCGGCACAGATTTTTTTCAGGGCGTTCACCGGCAGGCAGTAGCATTGATCTTTACTGTGCGCCGCCACAACCAATCCGACGACTTCGCCGTGCGCATTGAGCAAGGGCCCCCCGCCCTGCCCTGGGCTGAGCCGGCAACCAGCCCGGATCTGGTTCACCGGAAAAACCCGCCGACCACAACTGATGTCGAGCCCCGCCACAAATCCGACCACCGGTGCACTCGGCATTTCATAGGGAAAACCCACCGCCACGACCAGTGAGCCAATCCGTAAATCATCGGAGTTGCCAAGCGGCAGGTGGGGAGTGGACTCTCCGGCGTCGAGCTGAAGCAAGGCGAGTTTGGTGAGCGGATCCCGGCCGAGCAATTTAGCGGGGATGTGCCGCCCCTGCCACTCCACCCAAATCGCAGCCGCATTCTCCACCAGGGTGTCGGTGGTCACAAACCGGCCGGTGGCATCGATAAAAAACCCGGAACTGACCCGGTGCGAGGGTCCGGCGGGCGACCGGGCGAAGGCCGCATCCCCTTCGGCATGGATTTTGATCACCGCCGCTTGGGAGCGTTCGTACAGACCGGCAACTTCCGCGTCCATTGTTTCCAAGGCAGACGCGGCTCGACCGGCGGTCGGTGACGCCAACAGCAGACAGACGGCGACAGCGCGGAGTCGCCGGTTAGAAATGAATACTAGCCACCTCATAACGAACGGGCGCGGCGGCAATGTGATCCAGCACGTACCGCGGGGTATTCAGGGCCACTTGCGCAAGCAACGGCAGCACAGCGCGGTCCGCCGGCAAGGTGGCGGTGAGCATGTGCGGTGTGGAATGCGGAATGCTGAAATCCTGCCGTTCACTACTGGCCGGCAGCTCGATCGCCACCAAGCCCCGCCAAATCAACACAAGCGCCACCGCCGCGCCCAGCGCATGCAGATAGCCGAGCCGGAACGAGGGCAAGGGTTGGCGGTGGAACCGGTCCCCCAATTGCTGCCAGAAACCGGGCTGGGGCGCCATTTCAACAGCGAGCCGCCGGTGAAATTCACCCAGGAAATTGTCGAGGTAGGCAGCGCCCGGCTTTTCGTGGCGTTTGACCGCCAGCAATTGTTGGAGCCGGTGCTCCCGTTGCTGAAAAACCCGGCAATCAGAACATTCCGCGACATGCCGTTGCACCTGCCGGGCAACCGGCTCGGCCAACCGCCCGTCGGCGAAGTCATGCAATAATTCTTTTGTGTCTCGGCAATTCATTTCAATCTTTACAAATAATCTGCAAGCAGTCCCTGCAATTGTTGGCGCGCGTAAAACAACCGCGAGCGCACCGTGCCCTCGGAGCAATGGATCGCCTTGGCAATGTCGGCGTGCGTTAACCCTTGCACGTCGTGCATGACGACAACGGCTCGATGTGATTCTGACAGTTTTTGGAGCGCCCCGTTCAATTTTTCCTGCAGCTCGGTCAGGGCGACTTCGCGACGCGGCGTAATGTAGGAGAGCAATTCGACAAAGTCCGGATCATTCTGAATCTGGGTGTCAATGTCATCGAGGCTGAAATATTGCCGGTTCTTCCCGCGTTTCAGGTGGTTGATGGTGCGATTGACAGCAATTCGGTAGATCCAGGTATAGAAACTTGACTCCCGCTTAAAACTCTTGATGCTCTTGTAGGCCTTGATAAAGGCATCCTGCACGAGATCGTTGGCATCCTCGTGGTTGCTGGTCATGTGATACACCGTGGCGTACAGCCGCTCTTTGTAGCGCTGCACCAGGTAGTCGTACGCGGACAGATCGCCATCTTGCACACGCGCAACAAGCGTTTCGTCGTCGGCTTCCGTCAGATCAATGCGCTGCTCCGCTTGCCGGGCTTCCGCCAGCGGGCTGGGCGAGAACTTGAGCTTGCTGGCGATTTTTTGGAAGGCGGTCATGCCGGGACTCCGCCATTCAGCAGGCACCGCGTTTTACCAGCAATAAAGCCGAGCAGGGCGGCCAAGGTTTTCGTATGGGCGTTATCTGGGAGATCGGCCAGACAGTTACCGGCCCGCGTGACATATTCCTCCACCGTCGCCAGCGATTCACTCAAGACGCCGTTACCGGCAGCCAGCGCGAAGAGCTGGGCTCGTTCCGCCGCGCTGCCGTGGAAAATCATCTCAGCAATCGCCGCCCGACGGTCAACGCCGGTATGCTCCAATAGCAACAACCATGGCAAGGTTAGTTTACCGGTTTGCATATCGGTTCCTAACGACTTACCGGCCTGCCGTTCATGGCCAAAAATGTCCACACAATCGTCGTAAATTTGATAGGCGATGCCAAAATTGCTTCCCACTTCATTCAAGGTTTTGACAACGTGAGCGGGTGCAGCGTTCAATTCGGCGCCCAATTCAGCACTGACAGCGAACAGTGCTCCCGTTTTCATCCCAATCATTTCCAAGTAGTTAGGAATGGATAACTGCTGGTCATAGCGCCGTTGGGTTTGGAGAATCTCACCCGTACAAACCGTCCGCGTAGCCAGGCCGATCTTCCGACAGACCGTCGGCGTGGGATAAGTGGCGGCCAAGTGGAGGGCTTGGGCAAAGATCCCGTCGCCAAGCAAAACGCTGGTTTTGTTTCCCCAGAGAGAATTGGGGGTCGGCTGACCGTGCCGCATATCAGCGTCGTCCAAAACATCATCATGCACCAGGGTCCCAAGATGGATGAGCTCGACAATGACGCCCAACCGAATCTGGTCCTCCGTAATTCGGCCTGTGGCTCCGCCGGCCAACAACGCGAGCATCGGCCGCAGTCGTTTCCCGGTGGTGCCGAACACTTGTTTCACAAATTGATGCACCGCGGGATCAAACTCACGGACCTGTTCGATCAATGCCATCTCAACCTGCGATAACGGTTCCGCTACGACTGTAACCAATTGTGCCAACTCACTGCCAGTGCCATTCAAATTTAAGGTTCTCACGCCCATAATTTCAGTCACTTTAAGGGCGGGTTTTCGGAGTGTCAACCCCGAAGGCTGCGCCGGCTGCTAGCACAGTCAGAATCGCGCATGACAGGCCACTTGGCCGTAGGCAGCCCCGTGACTCCGATAGTCAATCGGGGTGTTGAAGAAATTAAAATCACGGTAGACGAGGGTCCCGCCTTCCGCTTCCAGCCGCACCGTTGGGGTGATGTTCCACGACCAACCCGCGCCGACCCGAACTTCGAGGTAATCCACCAGTTGCCGATCCAGTTTAGCCAGGCCATGATCCGTGCCGAAATGGTCGCCCACACGAAAAGTACCCGCCGCCAGACCGGCCCCGAGGTAAAGTTGACTCCGGTCATTCAGGTCATACTCCAATCGCGGTTTGGGCAGCATCCAGTCCAACGTCCAGGCATCCGCAAACTTCCACCGGACGCCGGCCACCGGCAAAACCGGGTATTGGCTGCGCTCATCCACGTGCAATCCGACCAGCCATTGCAGATCTGGGTTGGCCAGATATACACCGGCCAGAACGAACGGCGCGTCCACATCCCCGCCGCTGAGTTCCGCGAAATCGCTGTAAAGGCCGGGTTGCAGTTCGGCACGGATGATCCACTGTCCGGCCAGCTGATAGTCGCAGCCGATTACCGCACTGACTTGTTGCAATGTGGCCGGGACCGGCACCCCGGCTGGAACACCAAACGAAAAACGCTGCCACTCCCCACCGGCCCGCACCAGTAAATTGCGTGTCGCTTGCGTGGACACCACAAACTTGACGTCCGCACTGTGCTCGTCCACCGCCACTTTTGTCAGCCCGGAGCCGGCCACTGCCGCCGGGCCAGTGTAACTGTAATCAGCATCCAATTCCTCCGCGACGCGGATCGAGCTCCCTGCCTGCGCAGCACCCGCCAGCGTAAACACCAATGCAATCCCGGCTAAATTTCGAAATCGGCTCGCCATCATTTCCTCCTGAGATCGTCGCGCATCAACCGCGTCTCCTGTTTGATATCCTGGACCATTAAGACTTCATACGCCAGCCGTTCAACACCTTTTGTATACGCCAGCATCGGGGCGGCGAACAAATCCACCCGCCAGACCAGGGTCCCGCCTGCGATCGGCCAAATTTCGTATAACGTCATCGCGGTATAATAATCACCGCTGACGTAATACTCCACATCGGCGACCTGGGAGCGTGCGCCGTCCGCGTGTTGGTAGACGACGCCCAAGCTCAATGTGGAATGGTGATTGGCTTCAAACCAACTCCAATAATAAATGGGAGCGACGGCAGCCACGGGCGCCCCACTCAACAAGCCGGCGGCTCGCAGCACCGGAGCGAACTCCATGGCAATCTCCGCTTGATCGTGCAGCAACGCGCGCAACTGCGCGACCGGCGACGTCGCCGGGCCGGCCAGTTCGTAAGGAGCGATCCCGCCCCACCCCTGCTGCTGAAAAGCCGCCGCGCGGTCCGCCAGCACCCGCCCCCACCCGGCAGCGGCGCGTTGCGGACTGGCGGAGCCGGTCAGCCCGGCCGCTTCGCGCGGGGACAAATTCAAGACTGATTTTGTGGTCGACGTGGCCAGTGTTTTTTCCAGCAGCCAGCGCACCGATCGCAGCGGGGAATCGAACCGGAGCTGGGCAAAGTTTTCTGGACGACACGGCACGGGCAGCACCTGAAACGCCAGGACTTTCAATTCCGGGTGCGGCGTCGGATCCCACACTTGCAATCGTTCGACGACTTCGGCCACCGGCAACGTCACCGCAAAACAAGTCTGCGCCGAAATCCCGTTTGGAAAGTCCATGAGCGCTCCGCGCTCCGTCAGAATCTCACCCGCCAATAGCCGGGCCAAATCCACTTGGCGGAATCCACTCAGCCGCTGCATTGTGTCCAGCGGTTCAGCAGCCAAGCTGGTCAATGTCCAGAGTAAACCCAAGCCAATCCACCATTTTTTACTCATCGGCGCACCCGGTTCATTTCGTCACGGGCTGCAAGAATTGTTGCAACGATTTCTCCAACCCGGCGCGCTCCGCTTGCCGGGCGGTGTCCGCGGCCCGCTGCCGATCCACCTGGCGCTCCCGCCAATCCGCGTCGTGCGCAACCGCCAGAAGCGGTGCCAGATCCACCGGCTGCGCCACGGTCGCCACCACTCCCGTCGCGCCGCGCCCCACTTCTGGGATCGCAACCGGCCGCTCCGCTCCGAGCCCACCCGCTGAAATCCAGCGATCTCCAACCGGTAGATTGACGCTCGGCGACACAGACCGCGCGGCCCCGGCCACCGACCGGCCCGTCGACAAATCAGCCAACGTGGCCGTTTGCCGCGGGGCGGAATTTGCCCAGGCCGGCAAACTCAGATGAATCGATTGACTGGCTGGGAGACTGCTGGGGGGACGACGATCAGCGCTGAGATCAATCCCTGCCGCTGACTGGGTCGACCCCGCCGGCCGAGGCTGACCTTCCCCTGGTTGCAAGTGCAGCGGGGCGACGGAGGCAACCGGGTTGATCGGCAACGCCGCTCCGATCTCTAAACGTTGTTGGAATCGGTTTGTCGCAACCAACGGCGGCGATCCCCCTGGAAGTCCGCCATGGGGTGATGCCGAAAACTCGGCTCCACCCATTCGAACACTTTCAGAACCCGGCGGAAGACCGAATCGGACTGGGGAGTTTGTCGCCGCACCAAGCTGCCGCTCCGTCTCCGTCGGCACACCACCCGGGTTCGGTCGCAGAATAGCTGGCGCAGGTGTGGGGCTGGCCCCCGGCATTTCGCCACTGAGCGCCGGATCCTTCGGAGCCGAAGGAGCAGCGGCATTGGCGGAATTGGTCGTGGTTTCGGTGTCGGCGTAATTGGGCAGATTCATTTGACCGGTTACGGTCTCGCCAACATCGGAGCCGGCCCGGAGCTGACGGGCGGCACTGGATTCGTCATCATCCAGCGAATAGACACTGACATATTTATGCGGAGTCCGGCAGGCCGCGAGCCCGAGCACCAGCACGACGCATGACCACCGACCGGTCATTAGCGCGTGGCGACCGGCGCACCGGCCGGTTGAATATTGTGGGCGCTGACACTGAATTGCGCGTCGCGGTCGGTGGTAAAAGATTTTTCGACGAGCACTTCTTCCCCCCCGCTCCGGGTTGTCCGCAAGCGTTCGATCAGTGAATCATAATCCAATGTGTCCGCACAGCGGTCGAGCAGTTGCCCCCCCAACCCGCCTCCGTCGTTGGTGCCCAGCCCCGCCAAGACTTGCAAGGCGGTGGGCTGCTGCCGGTCCTTGAACCGGTCCGCTTTGTAGTTGTAGTCGGCACTGAGATGAAATTGGTTATCTGCCGCCGGCTGCAGTTTTAAGACGAGATCAAAATTAACGAACCGCTGCAACTGTTGGTAGCGGGCTTGGGCGGCGGGATTTTTGGGAAGGTTATTGAAGAAGCGGACGGCATCCAGCCAAACCCCGGCGGCCCCATCGCGCACCAGCGCCCGGGCCGGCAGTGCTTCGCGCGTGTCGACGGCCCCGAGGTCGGTATCGTGCGGGGTGAGACAAGTTTGTATTTCTTTTTCAACGAGCGGCGCCTGGGTATCGCCTTCGAGTTCGACAAGCAGAATCGCCGTGCGATCGGCAATGGCAAACGTGAAGAAGCCACCTTCGGGATCAAGATACCGGCCCCGGCCCGAGCGAATCATCGCCCGGCTCTTGGCTGGCGAGGGCGCGGTCGCATCTGGGGTCGTCCGGAGGCTGGTGCTGATTTGGTCAGCTAAACGCGCCAGGGCGGCTTCGGCCGCGTCAGCATCCGTGACCCGGGCCACCAAGCCGGCCAACATCACAGGGCGATCAGAATTTTCCGCTTTTTTATCCGGGAATTTGGCAAAAGCGTAGACATCCGCTTGGGCGTCGAAGCCGTGATTGAGGAGATCCGCCAGCGCGGTCCCCACCGCTTTACCGGGGAGCGCCCCGAGCCAACCGGCAACCAGCGCGGTGTTCCTGAGCTGGTCGGGACGAAGGGTGGCAACGGCGAAACTATTTCCGGGGATGAAATCGGCGTGACCGGTTTGGGTGTGCTGGCGGTAGGAGTGAACCCCCCAATGGGCGGCAAAAGCGATCGAGCCGGTCCCGAGCGCAATCAGGAAAATGCTCAAGCCGATTCCGGTCCACCGCCGGGGGGACTTACCGGCGGGCGATTCCGCCGAACCGCTGGGCCCCGTGACAATCGATCGGCGCCCTTGCAGATCCCGGAGCAAGGCAACATTGAACCCGACCGCGAGACAAACCGCCAGGGGATCGAACACCAGCACCAGCGCAAGGGTGAGCCATTTCACCACGTCATCGGCTGGCGCATCAAAGGCGCGCGCCACGAACCGGTAGGAGCCGATATCGGTGGCCGCGATTTCTTCTTTCTTCTGGCGAATGTCATCGTTGCGGGACCGGATCCGCTGGTACAGCGTCTCGATCAGCGTGCTGCTGGAACTACTGGCGGTTTGACCGATCGATTGAACGCCGGTGATTTGTTGTTCCACCTGGGCAATGGAATCAGCGTGGGTTTTGCGAAGCTCTTTTTCCTCGGTGCTGAGTGCCGCAACTTCGGTGTCGAATTGTTGCCGGACGAGAACGATGTCTTTGTCACCGGCTTCGTTGTTTTTCACAAGCTGGGCCCGGAGCTGTTCCTGCTGGGTCCGCTGGTCCGCAATTTGGGCGGTCAAGCGCTCCCGATCCTTGGCCTGCTGGTCGCGCAATTCCTGACCTTTCTTGATGCTGTCGGTTTTGAAAAATCCGGGGCCACCCTGTTTGGTATAGGCATCGACGGCGCGATCGAGAACGGCCAGTTGACTGTTGAGCTCGGCAATCAATGATTCCTCCGAGGCAAGCGCTTTGGTCAGCGGATCATTGCGTTCGGCCAGGCGCTGCGCGAGCGTTTGGATGTCCCGATCGCGGCGGGCTTGGGCGGTATTACGTTTTTCCTGGATGCGGGCGAGGGCGAGATCGAGCGAGGCATTGGCGGCGGCGATCCGCGCTTGCAGGCTGGTGACGCTGTCGCGGCCGGTATCGGTGGCCTTGTTGAGTTGGCCGCGGGCGGAATCAATCTGGCGCTGCGTGTCGGCGTTTTCTTTTTCGAGTAAGGCAACCTGATCTTCGAGCACGGCAACCCGGGTGTGGGTGCGTTCGTACGCGCGGGCGAGAAAACCGTAGTTACCGAGCGAGGTGATCCCGATGAGAGTCAGCACCGCCAGCAACAAATACACGCGCATCGCCCGGCTGATGTCCTGCCAGTACCGGTAGAGGAATGAAGCGGCCACCAGTTTGCCAATTTCGAGGCTGGCCGCCATGATCATCACAGCGGTGGCGGAGCCGACGAACAGCAAACCAAGACCGCGAACCGAAAAAAAAGCGGAGCAACCGGCGATGAAAAACGCAGCGGCACCGATTAAATATTTGAAGCCCGTCGGCAGAGACGCCACGCGGTCTTCCACAAAATTATCCCCCTGAGTCCGCATACTACCTCCTTGTTGGGACGATATTTATAGCAATTTTTACCTGATTGTCAAGCCTGCATCCTTCCCAAACTAGGCGATTGCTTTTTGTAGCGGCGGCTCTACACTAAGTGGCGAAACTGTGAAAATGTCGCGCAATCGAATCATTGTCACCGTCGGCTTTTGGTTGGCCGTGGCCATTCTCCTCGGCATCAGCGTGGAGACACACCAAAGCACGGTTCGGCTGCTGGCCACCAGCGGGCGCGTGGACCGCGCCCGCAACGTGACGGAAAACCTGCATCGCATCAAATTTGCGCTGCAAGACGCCGAGACCCAGACCCGCGAGCTCATCGCCACCGACGACATGCCACACCAAAAGGCGCGGCTGCTCGCGGCCGCCCAGGTGAACGGAGCCTTCAACCGCCTCCGCAAGTTTGCGGCCGACCTACCGGCCCAGGAGCAAGAAATTGCCGCCCTGAAAATTCTCGCAACGGACCGGCTACGGGTTTTGGACGAAGCCGTCCAACTGCGAAACACCCAGGACCGGTCCGCCGCCATCCAATACCTCGACATCGACCGGAATCGCGCGTTGGCGGCGCAGATTGAGGCCTCCATCTACGTGCTCCAAGACGCCGAGCGGCAAGCCCTCATCGCTCGCGACGAAGAGTTGAAGGCCAAAGCCCACACCTCCGTAGCCGTGTTCGTGCTCGGGTGTCTGGTCAGCCTCGTCATTCTGTCCGGCGTCTTTCATTATCTCAACGTTCAAATCGCCGCGCGGCGGGCAGCCGAAACCGCGTTGGCGAGAGAGAAGGGACTGCTCGAACAACAATACCGGCGCCAAACCGCGCTTGCGGAGATCGAATTCGCCATCAACCAGCCGCATGAGCTGCAGCCGGCCCTGAACCGGATCGTCCGCGCGGTGGCGGAACTCATGCCGGCCAGCAGTGCCAGCGTGATTCTGTGGGATGCCAGCGCCGTGCAATCCGTCGTCACCGCCGGCCAGTTGCCGCTCACCCTGAAGGAACAGGCAACCCGCTGGATCGTCGAACATAAGCAGACGCTGATTGTCCCGATCATTAGCGAGGATCCCTTCGGCACCGCCGCCGCCGAGTTGGGGGCGTACGCCGGAGTCCCCCTGCTATTGGAAGGCGATGTGCTCGGCGTGCTGTATGCCCTCGACCGCGAGCCCCGCCAGTATCGGGACGATGAAATGGATTTTCTTGAATCGCTGGCCGCGCGGGCGGCCTTGGCGATTTCCAAGGTGCGCCTGTACGATCGGCTGCAAGACATTAACCGGCTCCTGGAAAATCGCGTCCGCGAACGCACCGCGGAATTGATCAAAGCCAACGCGCAGCTGCGCCGCGACGAACACGCCTTGCGCGAAAGTGAAGAGCGCTACCGCGGCGTGGTGGAAGGCGCGTTCGACATGATTTATTCCATCGCCCCCACGGGCCAGATCCTGGCGGCCAATCGGGCGTGGCTCACCACTCTGGGCTATACCGAAGCCGATTTGCCGCACTTGAATTATTTCGACATCATTCACCCCGCTAGTCGCGCCCATTGCAAAATCATTTTTGACCGATTGCTCAGCGGCACATCGGCCACGCAAATTGAAGCGCAATTCCTGACCAAAGACGGCCACCCCCTCAGCGTCGAAGGCAATGCAACGGTGCTTCTGCGCGCGGATCAGGTCGCCTCCGTGTCCGGCTTTTTCCGGGATGTGACGGCTCGGAAACAGGCGGAACTGGCCTTGCATGAACTCTCCGGCCGACTGCTGAAACTCCAGGATGAAGAACGCCGGCACATTGCCCGGGAACTTCACGACGTCACCGCCCAGAACTTGTCCGCGATTACCCTGAACCTGGCCCGGGTCGAAACCTTGCTCACCAGTGCCGATCCGCGGACGCGGCAGGTCATCAACGATTCCCTTCAGCTCGCCGAAGACTGCCTCCGCGAAATCCGGACCCTGTCCTACGTCCTGCACCCGCCGATGCTGGATGAGTATGGGTTGCCGCGGGCCCTGGAATGGTTCCTGGAAGGCTTCACAAAACGGAGCGGGATCCACGTCAAGCTGGATGCCCAACCCGCCATTGGCCGTTTGCCGCCCGATACCGAGATGGCCTTATTCCGCATTGTCCAGGAAAGCCTGACCAATATTCGCCGCCACGCCGACAGCCATAACGCCGCGATTCAGTTGACGCGCGACACCAGTTGGGTCACACTTCAAGTTCAGGACGACGGTCACGGATTCCGCGAACCGCTCGCCCCCGGTCCAGTCGCCGCACTGACCAATCTCGGAGTCGGCATCACCGGAATGCAGGAGCGCCTGCGGCAACTGGGCGGGAACTTGACGATTGAATCCCGCCCCACGGGCACAACCGTCCGGGCGGTTGTCCCGGCAAAAGGAGCAGCAACATGACGCGAATTCTGTTGGCAGATGATCACGATATCATTCGACGCGGACTGAAGGAATTACTGGAGACCCATGTCGGCTGGGAAGTGGTGGGCGAAGCCAGTTCCGGGCGGCAAGCCGTCGAACTCGCCAGCAAACTCCACCCCGAAATTGCGATTCTCGATCTGACGATGCCGGAGCTAAATGGCCTGGAAGCAACCCGGCAAATCAAAAAAATCCTCCCGAAAACGGCCGTGCTGATTTTTACAATGCACGAAAACGATAACCTGATCCGCGATGTGCTCACCGCCGGCGCGCTCGGGTACGTCCTCAAATCCGATGCCGCCCGGCATCTGATCAATGCCGTCGAGGCCCTGATCCAGCATAAACCCTATTTCAGCGCGAAAGTTTCCGAGGCCGTGCTGGAGGGATATCTCAAAGCCGGCCGGGAAGAACCGGCCACGACCGAACCGCTCACGCCGCGCGAACGCGAAATTGTGCAATTGCTGGCCGAAGGCAAAAGCAACAAGGAAGTCGCCGATGCGCTCGGCATCAGCCCCAAGACCATCGAAACCCATCGGGCGACCATCATGCGCAAGCTGGAACTCAAGTCGTTTGCCGAGATGGTCCGGTACGCGATCCGCAATAATATCATCCAGCCGTAGTTTCCCGGCCGCGTCTTTGGGAGGGCGAGGTTCCACCCGAGCTGCCGGGTTTTATTCCTGACCGCAGCTCGCCCGCCAATCTTCCCGTGCAATTCGGCGGCGACGCAAAAGTGATTGATTGGCTATTCCCCTTTTTCCCTCTCCGGGCGTGTTTGAATAATAGTGGAACGGGCGTCTCGCCCGTTTGTTTTTCAGGCACTTCCAAATAAACGGGCGAGACGCCCGTTCCACTTTTCACGCGCAGGACGTCGGAAGATGGATTTCCCAACCGCCGCTCAGGGTTTTACCTGACCAGCGATTGCGGGTTTCTCCCGATTTCGCAACGGCCGGCTGGCGCCTATGGTTCGTGTGGAAAAGGAAGAAAGGATCAACCCTATGAAACCAAACAATCATCCACTGGCGAAAACCAATACGCCAGCTTCCGAGCCGCACAACAATTTCCCATTCGGGCCGCAGCGTGTCGCGATCGAGTTTCTGCCCCAATTTGATTGGAGCATTGAAGTTGGCACGCCTTGGCCGTCCACCCGGGCGCGCCGGAACAATCCAATACCCGCCCACGACACTGACTGTTGCGCGCTCGGTTTGGCCCCCATCGAACTGGTCATCGACGCGGCCAAGAAAAAAAAGGCCCGCCGGAATTGGGATCGCCGCGAACCCCTCTGGGTTGGTTCCCTGATTAATTAACCTGCCCATTCAAAGGTAATTTTGCAAACGACTTTAAAAGTTCCGTTGCACGAAGGGAGGCCCGAGCGGGTGAATTGGGAGCTGGGCGTTGCGCACGGTGAGGATTCAGTGCCGCCAGCGGCACTGAATAATGGCAGTGCTCGACAACGCCCACTCCCACCCGATCCCCAGCGGAACAGCCAACCGCCGGACCCCTGGACCACAACTTCCCGACTGGTAGCGATTCCGGGTAACATCTACGAGATCGCAGCCGGAATTCTGTTGGGGGTTGCGGCCGGCAAAGTGGTCACCTCCTTCGTTAATGACATTCTCCTGCCGCCGGTCGGGCAACTATTGGGGGGCGTGAATTTTACCGACCTCTTTCTGATCCTCGACAAATCCAAAGGCGACTTTGCCACCTTGGCCAAAGCCCGCGAAGCCGGCCTTCCGGTGATTGCCTACGGCCAGTCCATCGCAGCTATTTGCGAATGTCTCATCGTGGTAACAGCGGTGCTGACCGCAATTAAACTGGTCCGCACCCTGCGCCACCACCAACAGCCGCCGGCCGTTTCGCCCATCACGATCAAGACTTGTTCTCATTGTTGCTCCGCGATTCCGCGCCGCGCCACCCGGTGCCCGTACTGCACATCCTCCGTTAAATAATCGGTTGGATACCGCACTTGCCAGCGGGTCTCGCCGTTGATATAGGTAATTGATTGCGGGTTAATGTTAGTGCTCTTTGCCTTGTTGGGGCCCTTTGTTGAGTGAAATAATGGCAATCAGGTCTAGTTGAAAAGGTTGGTAAAGTCGATCATACCCAATGTTGATAGGGTAACGGAGAGGTGGCCGAGTGGTTGAAGGCGCCGGTCTCGAAAACCGGTATGGGCTCATGGTCCATCGAGGGTTCGAATCCCTCCCTCTCCGCCAATTTCCAATCCCGGGAGAACGTCACGGTGAAAATTAATAAAACCGTCATCACCGCCGCCGGCAAGGAGCAGCAACGGCTGCCCCTGCAACGCCTCGTGGACCGCGATGGCGTCGCCAAGTCCGCCCTGCAAATCGTCCTCGAAGAAGTGGTGGCGGCTGGCACCGACGAAATTGCGGTCATCATCCGGCCGGGCGATGAAGAGGATTTTCGCCGGGCCGCCGGGCCACTGGCAGCCCGATTGCAATTCATCGTCCAATCAGCCCCCCTCGGCTATGGCCACGCGTTGCGCTGTGCCCGGTCATTCACCGGCAGCGCGCCCTTCCTCCATCTCGTGAGCGATCACCTCTGCGTGAGCTCCACCCCGCAACGCTGCGCCCAGCAACTCGTCGCGGTCGCGACCGCTGAGAACTGCGCCGTCTCCGCCGTCCAGGCCACCCGCGAAAACATGCTGCCGTATTATGGGGTCATTGGCGGCCGCCGCGTTGCCCAACGCCCCCACCTGTACGAAATCGAGACCGTCGCCGAAAAACCCACCCCGACCGAAGCGGAGCAGCAGCTGATTATTCCGGGACTGCGCGCCGGTCATTATCTCTGTTTTTTTGGGATGCACGTTCTCACGCCGACGGTCATGGACCTGCTGGGCGAAGCCAGCGAGCAGGATTGCCGCCAGCTTTCCCCCACCCTGGCCAAACTCGCCCAGCGGGAACGCTACCTCGCCTGTGAAATTCAGGGGCACCGCTATAATCTCGGGGTCACCTATGGCCTGCTCACCGCGCAACTGGCGCTCGCCCTGGCCGGCCAGGACCGGGATGAAGTCCTGACCCAACTCCTCGAACTGCTCGCCAAACAAAAATCCACATGAGCCGGCGACTCATTTCCATCATTACCGCCACCACCGCCGATCGGCGCGATCAGGCCCTCGACGGTTTTTGCCAGCAAGCGTCGCTGGCGGAGTTGCTGGCGGAATGTGCGACCCTTGACGATTTCCGGCGGCACTCCGAAAATCTTTACGAGCGGGTCCGCGCCCTGTTTTTTCTCTACGCCATTTACCGGTTTCATCTGCCGGATAAGCTCTCCCCTCATGGTCGTCATTCTGAGCGCAGCGAAGAATCTCTGTCGTTGACGGCGGAGACCCTTCGCTCCGCTCAGGGTGACAGAGCTGCCAACAGCCTCATTCCTTTTGCCGGCTACGACCATCTCCTCAATCGCCGCTACGACGAAGCTCTCGACATTTTCCTGGCTGCGCAAAACCAATCCGGCCCGTCCGACGGCCTCGCCAGCGCCTTGGCCGTTGCCTACCATGACCTCGGCTTCCAAACACTCGCCAATCAGGTCCGCCGCAGTGTCCGCTCGGTCCGTGGCAATCAATGGATGTTCCGGGTCGGCCATCCCGCCGATCAGCCCCTGCGGATCCGCCCCGAATTACTCCAGCGTGGGGCGGACGAAACCTTTCCAATCCTGCGCGAATCCACCCCAGTGCGCATGGATCTCTCTCATTCCGGCTGGAGCGATATTTTCTTTCTGGGCATGGACTTCCCCGAGGGCGCCCGGGTTCTGAATATTTCCATCGATCTCGCCATCCACGGTCGGGACGCCGCCCCGCGGCCGCCGGTCGAGGCCTATCTGCGCGTCATTGACGAGCCCGTGTTGCGGCTCACCAGCGTCGATCTCGGCGCGACCGCCGACATCACTGACCTGAATGAAGTGTTTGATTTCGCTCGCGATTATCTCGGCCTGCTCAAAGCCGCGGTTATTGCTGCGGGCATCGTCCCCCCGGGGATCGAAGGCTCGGGCGAATCTTTACCGGGATTGCTCGCCCGAACGGTTGGCCCGGGGCTCGGTCTCGAAATCGTCAGCAGCGTCAACAATATCCCCAAGGGTTCACGGCTCGCCGTCTCGACCAACCTGCTGGCCGCGCTCATCACCGCCGGCATGCGGGCCACCGGTCAGGCCAAATCCTTGACCGGCCCATTGGTTGAATCCGAACGCCGGCTCGTTGCCGCCCGCGCGATTTTGGGGGAATGGCTCGCCGGCAGCGGCGGGGGCTGGCAGGATTCCGGCGGTGTCTGGCCGGGCGCAAAATTGATTCAAGGCGTTGCCGCCCAGGCCGGCGATCCGGAATTCGGGATCAGCCGCGGCCGGCTCCTGCCCAACCACACCCCGGTGGAAGTGGGCGCCCGGCTGCAGGATTCACTCGTGCTCGTGCACGGCGGCATGGCGCAAAACGTCGGACCGATCCTCGAAATGGTAACGGAAAAGTACTTACTCCGTTCCGCCGCCGAGTGGCAGGGACGGCAGGAAGCCACACGCGTCCTGGACGAAATCATTGCCGCTCTCCAAGCGGGAGATGTCCAGCGCATTGCCGCCGCCACCACGCGCAATTTCTTCGGCCCGCTCCAGACGATCATTCCGTGGGCCACCAACCTTTACACCGAAACCATCATTGCGCGGGTCTGCCAGCAGTTTGGCGAAAATTTCTGGGGCTTCTGGATGCTGGGAGGTATGTCCGGCGGTGGGATGGGGTTCATCTTCGCCCCCGGGCACAAACCGGCTGCGCAAGCCGCGCTCGCCGAAATTATGGGGCAAACCAAACGGGAACTGCAAAGCGCCCTGCCGTTTGCGATGGAACCGGTGGTGTACGACTTTGCGATCAACGCGCGCGGCACCTGGGCCGACCTGCTGACGGGCGACCGCGCGCTGATGCCGGCAGGGTACTATTCGCAAATTGTGCCCAACCTGCTCAAAACCGACCGGCTCTCCGCCTCGCGCCGGTCAGAACTCGACAAATTCGGCGCCGCTTGTCGAACCCAACCCGAACTGGCCGGGATGGTGAACACGCTTTTCGACCGGCTGTTTCCGCACACCAAATCGACCGGCCCCGGGCAGAATCTGCCGGAGCTATTGACGGAACTGGGGTTTGATCATCTTCAACACGAACAAATCCGCGCCGACGTGAAAAACGGCCGCATCGGCCTCGCTCAAAATCGCTTGCCGGCCGTGACCATCATTGAAGATGTCCGCGATGAAGATGTTTTTGATGCGTCCACGTGGTTGACCGGTCGGGATGGCTCTCCGAGCCGTCCGTCCGACAACGAGGCGGCACGCTCGGTGAGCGCGCCCTGCCGTGACCGCGGCCTGACTGCGCTCCGCAATGGCGAAGCGGCGGTGGTCACGCTTGCCGCGGGCGTCGGCAGCCGGTGGACCCAAGGCGCCGGCGTTGTCAAAGCGTTGCACCCATTTTGTAAACTCGGCGGCGCCCACCGGAGTTTTCTCGAAGTTCACCTCGCCAAAACCCGCCGCATTGGCCGGGCAACGGGGGTCCCGGTGCCGCACATTGTCACCACAAGTTACCTCACCCACCAGCAAATCGCAGCGGCGGGCTTGCCGGTCCTCCTCTCGCCGGGCCGCGCGGTTGGGTTGCGATTGATTCCGACAGAACGTGACCTCCGGTTTGCCTGGGAAGAAACGGCGCATCAGTTGCTCGATGAACAAAAACAAAAAGTGCGCGAGAGCCTGCACACGGCTTTGATCGGCTGGGCGCACCAAGCCGGTGAGGCGAACGACTACACGGATAACTTGCCGCAACAATGCTTGCACCCGGTCGGCCATTGGTTTGAAATTCCCAACCTGCTCCGCAACGGTGTTCTTGCAAAACTGCTCGCCGACCGGCCGCAATTGCGCTGGCTGATGCTCCACAATATCGACACGGTCGGAGCGGACCTTGATCCCGCCCTGCTCGGCCAGCACATCGCCAGCGGCGCGAGCTTGAGCTTTGAAGTCATCACCCGCCGCATCGAAGATCGGGGCGGCGGACTGGCGCGCGTGAACGGGCGCGTCCGCCTGGTCGAAGGTTTGGCCATGCCGCGCGAAGAAGCCGAATTCGCGCTCCGATTTTACAACACACTCACGACCTGGATTGATCTTGATCAGTTGCTGGCGACTTTTGACCTCCAGCGGAACGATCTTGGCAATGAAGCGAAAGTGGCGGCCGGCATTCGCGCTCTGGCCGCCAAGATGCCGACGTACATTACAATCAAAGACGTCAAGAAGCGGTGGGGGCAAGGCCAGGAAGACGTTTTCCCGGTTGCGCAGTTTGAAAAACTCTGGGGCGACATGACGGCGTTACCGGAAGTGAATTGCCGGTTTATTGTCGTTCCCCGATTGCGCGGACAACAGCTCAAAGACATCGCCCAGCTCGATGGTTGGCTCCGCGATGGCAGCGCCGCCTATGTCGAGTCATTGTGCGAGTGGTAGCGTAGGTTTATCGGGATTCCGGTCAGGTAAGTGGGTTCCGCCACCGAAGATCGGGAAACCGCGAGAAGTCAGAGTCTGTGGATATGAGTTCGCAGCCATGTTCCACTGCCAACGCCGCCAAGTGTGCGTCCGTGACAAGATTGGCGACAGCCTGCCCTTCACGAAGCATCTTCTGAAAAACATCCCAATGGCGCTGCGTCGGACTCACAATTCGCACTGGCGGTTGGTCAATCCAACTCTGAACACGACTGATCGCTTGGTCGAGCGAAAGTGGATGATCGAAGACTCGTGGGTTGGTGCCGATGCGGATAAATGCATTTAGAACGGTCCAGCAGAGGCTCACGGGGGAACGACCGGATAGCTGAGCGTCCCACCAGGCGCAAGCCGCAACGTGACGGGGACTGAGCTCATCTTCTGCATACAGGAGGATGTTGGCGTCGACGAGGATCACCGGTGCTCTTCCCCTTCAATCTGGGCGATTAGTTCCTGGATGTTATCCAGATTTCTTCCATTTTTCAGGCCTAATTTGTGAGCTGCTGTGCGATAGGGTCGGTTTCCTGCCGGTTCCTCAACCGCGCGCAGACCGGCTCGCAATGCCTCGTTCACCACGCGACGGAATGGTGTGTGAAGCCTTCCCGCGACCGCTCGCGCTCGATCCAACACGTCATCATCAATAGTCAGCGTTGTTCGCATGTTAGCATCATAGCATCATCGTTAATGATGTCAAGGCATCAACAACCTGTTCGCCGAGAAACTCTGGGGCGACATGACGGCATTACTGGAAGTGAATTACCGTTTTATTGTCGTCCCACGGTTACGCGGTCAACAGCTCAAAGATACAGGGAGCAGCGCACCACAGCATCGTGAATTTGCGGAACCCAATGCGGCGATTCGCCAAGGAAAACGCTTTGCTTGTCTTGACTATCATTTACCAGGAAAGAGAAATCCTCCCCATCCGGCGTAATTATCGAATCCGGACCGAGGCGTGCTTCGAGCAGTTGAACACGCTTGTCCGTCATCGACGTGTCATCTTGTTTGGTCATTGCGATCGCCGCTTCCCCCTCGGGCCGTCCTCCAGGCCACCTGTGAAAAGCAATTTCTATTATTTTCGGCGCCCCTGACTGAGCGGGGCTACGCTCTCGAACCGGAACCACTCCTGCGGGTTGGTTTCGTTTTCTTTTTCGCCTTCGTTTTCTTGCCACGCACGGTCCGCACCAGTTTCTTCTTCACCGCTTGCCGGCGGGCCTTTCGCGGAACGGGCACGATGGGAGCGGGCGCTGCCGACGCCCCGGCCTCCGGTTCGATCCCGAACACAGCCCCGACGTCTTCCGCCGACAAGGTGGGAAGAACCGCTCCGGTTTTTGTCTCGGTCAGGGCGGCAATCGAGTCCGCCTGGCTGACCAGTTCCTGATGGTCCACGTGCCGGAGGAGAAAGAGCAGCTCCGGCTTCTCATCCAGCCGTGCACCCACACCGTAGAGCACGGCCGCCACGTGTTTGCACATGTCGGCCCAGTCCGGACAGGAACAATCCAGCTCAATCTCCTGGGGAGTTGGAAACAGGCCGGTTTCCCGATGCGTCATAATTCCCATGACCCGTTCGGAAAGTTTGCCCTGCAGCAATTCCATCAGCGACCCGATACTGCCCGCCGCTGCGCGGCACAGGGCCGACCAGCGATTTTTGTCCACGGGTTTGATCTTGACCAGGATTTTGTACAGTGAGGAGCCGCTGACCAGTGCCTCGACCTCGCCCTGTCGGATGTCGAGATGCAGGACAGAGCCGTTACGCACATAGCTGCGGCCGCGCGGCATGCGGTTGGAGAAGTCGCTATACGACTCGAGATTCGCGCACCATGATTTCCCCCAAAACGAGCGGGCGATGGTCTTGCTATCCAGCCGCACCGGCGACAAGGTCTGACCCTTCTTGGTCAGTTTGGCGGCTTCTTTTTCGGACCGCCGACGCTTTTCAGCCACGGGCACGTACGGCGCAAAGCCGCCGTATCCATAGTCCCGGCTCGACCCTCTTCTTCGACTATACCAACTCATATTGATGCTCCTTTTTATCTCTCAACTAAATTGATACCCCTACGGCACTCCGGGGCGCCCTACTCGGCTTCACCAGCCCGGCTTATATCCAAGGAAACGAATTTCAGCAAATCCTGATTGCTCATCTCGGTCAGCAGCTTCGCGGCGCTCTCGCCGCCGAGCACCTCGTCGGCCAGTTGCGTCTTGCTCTCGATCAACTCGTCGATGCGCTCCTCCAGCGTGCCCCGGCAGACGAACTTGTGCACAAGCACGTTGCGCTTCTGGCCAATGCGGAACGCGCGATCCGTAGCCTGGTTCTCCACCGCCGGATTCCACCACCGGTCGAAGTGGATCACATGCGATGCCTCGGTCAGGTTCAGCCCGGACCCGCCCGCCTTGACCGTCAGGACAAAGAATGGCGGCCCGTTCTCGGCTTGAAAGGCTTCCACCAGCCGCCGCCGTTCCTTGACAGGCGTGCCGCCGTGCAAAACCAGACCCGCCCGCCGGAAGATCGAAGTCAGAAATTCGAGCAGCGGGCCGGTCATCTCTTGGAACTGGGTGAAGATCAGCAGTTTCTCCTGGCGCGCGGCAATTTCCTCGGCGAGCAGGCGCAGGCGCTGGAACTTGCCGCTGTCCGCCTCGGCGAACCCGCCATCCCGCAACCAATGTGACGGATGGTTGCAGAGTTGTTTGAACCGCATCAAATACGCCAACACCAGGCCCCGGCGTTGCATCCCCTCCGCCGCCGCCATGGCTTCGCCCAGTTCATGCACCGTTTGCTCATAGAGCGCCGCCTGCTTCGGCGCCAGCCCACACCAGACTTTGACCTCCGTCTTCTCCGGTAGATCGGCAATGACGCGTTTGTCGGTCTTCATCCGACGCAAAATATACGGCGTGGCGAGTGCACGCAGCGCACCCAACCCGCCCCCTTCCTGCGCCCGCGTCTTGATGAACTGCGCAAACTGTCGGGCAGACCCGAGCAGCCCCGGGTTGAGAAAATCGAAAATGGACCACAAGTCCCCCAGCCGGTTTTCCACCGGCGTGCCGGTGAGCACCAAACGCTGCTGCGCCTTCAGTTGTTTCACGGCGCGCGTCTGCCGGGCGGACGGATTCTTGATCGCCTGTGCTTCGTCCAAGGCGACGATGTCCCACGGCTGCTGCCGCAGTGACTCCCAGCGTGCGACCATGCCGTACGTCGTCAGAATCATGTCGGATCCGGCCACCGCCTGCTGAGGGTCCTGTTGGACCGCCTTCCAGTCGTCGGACGACAGATCGGACGGATGCAGAATCCGGAAGGTCAGCGAAGGTGCAAACCGCATAATCTCCGCTCGCCAATTGGCCAACAGCGACGCCGGCGCCACCAGCAGGCAAGGTCCCGTCCCGACCTGCTCGGCCTTGCGCGCCAACAGCAGCGCCAGCACTTGGATGGTCTTGCCCAATCCCATGTCGTCGGCCAGACAGGCGCCGAGCCGCAGTTCCGTCATAAAGCGCAACCAGCCGACGCCGGTTTTCTGGTACGGTCGCAACTCGGCCCGCAGTTCAGGAATGACGGTCGAGGCGTCCAATTGCGCGGGATCGCGCAACCGCGCCAGCGTGGCCTCCAGCCAGTCGCCCGCCTGAATGCCGCTCCACTCCGCTGTCACCGCCGCATCGCCAGCGGCCGCCGGCCCATTGTCAACCGACACACCTGACAGCATGCGCATGGCTTCGGCGAAGCTGACGCCGCCACCGGCCACGCGTTCCGCTTTCTTCCAGTTCGCCAGCGCTGCCGCGAGTTTCTCCGGTTCCGCCTCGACCCAGCGGCCACGGATCAATACCAACCCGCCGGCCGAGGTCATGAGCGTCTCCCACTCCGCATCCGTCAACGGTTCGCCATCCAAGCTCTTCGCGACCTTGAAATCCAGCAGCGCCCCCATGCCAAATCCCGTTCCTGGCGCATTGCCCACGCGCACGCTGACCTGCGCGCGCGAGGGGCGTCCGCCGCGCCACAAGTCCGGCAGCCGCACCACCACGCCGCCCGCATCGAAAGCCGGCGCGTCTTTCAGAAACCGATACGCCTGAGACGGCGTCCACGCCAGGGGTTTGAACAGAGCGCCGGTGTCCACGAGTTCGCGGGCCAGCGAACTTTTCTCCGCGGCCGCATGCACGGGCGCGAGCAGGCGCAACAGGGCCGCCTTGTTACGTTCGCCCGCATACTCGTTCAGCGCTTCCGCCAGGGGCCGGTATTTCACCCGGCCCTGCCCCGACACGTCCGCCGCATAGGTAGCCAGGAAGGCAAACGGGTAATCCGGGTTCTTGCGATTTTCGGCGAGATGGAAACAAACCCGCCCCACCCTGTGCCAGACCGGGTTTAACGACTTTAGATAATCGGCCGGACCACCGGCGTGCGCGGCGACTGCCGTCCGCGCGTGCGCATCCAGCCCACCCCAAAGGCCGGCCAACGCCGCGACGTCCAGATACTCCCCGCCTTTGATGGGCGGCAGCCGTTCCAGCCACAGATGCCACTCGGCTTCCTCAACGGGTGGGACGGGGACAATCTCCGTGGTACCCGGGGCGACCCCGTGACAGAACCGCGACAGGTAAAGCCGTCCGAACTCCCGCCAGAGCGCGACCGCCGCCGGCAAGTGGCTGTCCAGCTCCCGCGACGCCAGGTGCAACAACCCGTGGGGAGTTCCCTGCGCAAAGGCGTTGCCCACCCGTTCCACGACCGTTGCATCCTGCCACGCTTCCTCACCGCCCACGGCATCCCAATACAGATGGCCATGCGGGTTGACCGCCAGCGTGGGCTTTAGAAATCCATCCTTCATCCGGGGCATGATGCGAGTTTGCGCTCCCGGCCACAATTTAAAAATCGGGATCTTTGTCCATCCCAACCCCGCAGTTCGGCGCCAGCCTCGACTGGCATCCCGAGTCGTGTTCAGAATTGAATGCGAAGTTGACCCCGATGGCAGAAATGATTAGTGTGAACTGTGCCGACGGTTGCATACATCAAGGGCTATTGATTCGACAGAAATGGCATGAACACTTTGACAACTAAGACCGCGTCCGCCCAAGCCTGCGGACTGTACATCGGCCAACACGAGTTCGCCATCCTGCTCCGCGACGGGCGACGACTGGTGGTTCCGTTCGTCTGTTTCCCCCGCCCAGAACAGGCCACACCCGAACAGCGCCGGCACTTTGAACTTTATTCCGACGGCAAGATGTTGCACTGGCCCGACCTCGACGAAGACATAGAAATCCAACACCTCGTAGACGGACGTCTGCCAGTGAAAACCAGCGATCCGCTTGCCGCTGCCTGCAACTGATCGGAAATTGCTTTTGCCGCCCAAATCACGGTTACGTCAAGGGGGGGGGTAACCCGACCGCCCCGCAAAAAACTTCGGTGCCGATGGCCCCCGCAGGGCTACGGTTAACCTGCCTGACCGGATTGACCGACAATTTTCCGCAAAGCCGACAAATCGCAAAGGTTGTCATGCTGAGCGTGTCGAAGCATCTCTTCGCTTGGTGTTTGCGTGCAGTGTGGATTCTGCTGAAAAAAACCCGATTTTATGAAATTAGGATTTTTCTCGACCATCGGAATCTCCCAGCCCGTTTCGAGATCGTGCAGCAGCGGCGATTGTAGAGCTAAATATTTCGGGTGTTTTTTGGGCGCGGAGGTTTTTCAGCAGAATCCAGTGTGGGTGACCCTTCGACCGGCCACGAGTCGTTATTTCTCTTTCAGAAGCTTTGTCCACTGGCAATCCAAAGCCCGCTGAATGCGGATTACAGTTGTCAGAAGGATATTGATGTTTCCAGCCTCGATTTTCTGGACGGTGCGAATATTCAAGTCAACAAGCTCGGCGAGGCGTTCTTGTGTCAACCCGTTTTCGACACGCTGGCGTCGAAGGTTCGCGCCGAACTGCTTCAATTCTTCTTTGGCCTGTTTAACGAGAGGCACGCCCCAATAAGGCGTCAGAATTGGTTTGACGTAAACGGCCTATTGGGGCGTAATCATCGAAGAGATCGAATATCTAAAAAAGGGAGTAATGTGAAAAGGAAGGGTTTCACTCTTATCGAACTATTGGTGGTCATTGCGATCATTGCAATACTGGCCGCCATGCTGTTGCCAGCGTTGAGTAAGGCGAAGGAAAAGGCAAGGCGTGCTCAATGCGCAAATAACTTGCATCAACTTGGTTTGACGTGGGCGATGTTCCTCGATGATAATAACGGACTTTATCCGAGTTATTGCGCCGGTCAAAGTTGGTACGGTTCGTTAAAAATACGCATGGCGAGTTCCAATGTATTCTTATGCCCAACGGCAAAAATCCAAGCGCTTAATCCGCAACAACTGGCATATGGCTACAATTACAGAGTCTTGGGAGATAGCTGTAGTTCTGCCCCTGTTGTAACTAAAGACACTTCCATTAGAAATCCATCTGGTAACATTGTGAATTCCGATAGTGATGAGGATCAACTATGGGACTCGCTTATTGCTCCGTACGATCTCGCTACTGTGCCGCCGTATCCGGTCGGATCACGCCATGATTTAGGAGCAAATATTCTATTCGCAGACGGTTCAGTTCATTGGTACCTTGCTGCCTTCATAACCGCGCAGTTATCGACCAATTCCGACAACCTTTGGGATACTCGGTAGCAAAACATCCAGCGCAAGTCTCCGACAACACTGGCACTCGACCGCCTCTCCTATTCGGGATGGCCACCGGCTTTTCGATCGCGGCCAGCCTGCAGCCATTGCACTTTATCTCGGGGAAAGGGTCATATCTCGGGAAAAGGTCTCCACACGTGACAGATGTGCTGATCGAAAATTGTTTTTGACGCCCGAATCACGCGTGTGCAGGGGGGGTAAAATCAGGCTGGGCAACCGGCGGCGACTCAAAAATCGGCATTGACATCTATTTCAAATGATACTATAAATAGTATCATATGAGCGTAACATTGACCAAACAACTGTCGAAGAAATCCTCCGGCGCGGTGGTCGCACACCGCAAAAGCGGCCCGTGGGGTGTGAAAAACAGGTGTGACGGCGTGGTCAGCTATTGTGTGCATGGGCCGACGGGCAAAATCACTTTTCCTCCGTCCAAACTGGTTGAAATGCTCCAGGCCGGTCTCCCGGTGCGTGAGTTGAACGACCTGCAAGCCACCCTCGCCGTGCCGATGGAGAAACTGGTTCCGCTGCTGGGCATTTCCAAGGCCACGTTCCATCGTCGCAAATTGGCCGGCCGGCTGGATCAGGCTGAATCTGACCGCGTTCTCCGCTTCGCCCGGCTCATGGGCCGGGCCATCGAAGTCATGGAAACCCAGGCGAACGCCCGCCAATGGCTGACGGCGCCGCAATTCGGATTGGGCGGTGCTGTTCCGCTCAAATATGCCGAAACCGAGGTCGGCGCGCGCGAGGTCGAAGACCTGCTCGGCCGCATTGAATACGGAGTTTATTCCTAATGACCGGAGCTTGGCGCATCGTCAAGGTGAAGCAAGCCGCCACTGCGTTCACCGGGGAAGGCGCGGCCAAGACCGGTGGTCGCTGGAACTCACGCGGCGTGGTCGTGGTCTACACGAGTGCCACAAAATCGCTTGCGACCTTGGAGAACTTGGTGCATTTGAACCCGCCGCGCCTCTTCAAGTATGTCGTCTTTTCTCTCAAGCTTGATGCGGCATTCGTTGAAATTTTCCCAAACAAATCGCTCCCTGCCGACTGGCGGATCGAACCACCGCCGCCATCCACAAAAGCGATTGGTGATGCCTGGGTGAAAGCGGCGCGATCGGCGGTGCTGGCACTACCCAGTGTCATTACCGGTGAAACCAACTTTCTGCTCAATCCGGCGCACCCAGATTTCAAAAAAACCATCATCGGCAAGCCTGAGCCGTTTGTGTTTGATCCACGGCTTCTCTCGTAAAGTTGTTGCAATTGCATGCGGCGACACAACTGCAAGAAATGACAGTGCCGCCGGGTAACCACTTGGCGTATTGAAGGGGGGCGGCGCCGGGCAGCACAGCATTCGGATCAACGATTAACCTGCCTGACCGGATTGCCGCCACGACGGGGCGTTTTTGACTGTCGCGGGGCGTTTTTGACTTGCTACCCGCTGTCTGCAACCGTAAATCATGCTCAAGAAAAGCATGAATACCAATGTCACCGATCATGCGTGTGGTGAGATCCCCGCCTGCAAACCGGCGCCGACTTCCGAGCCGAAACCAAACGAAATCGTTATGTTTGGTGATTCCACGACGGCCAACCGGCCCGGTGCGGTGCAGCAAGTATATTCCGTTCGGGTCGCGGCGGCACTGCAGAGCATCGAATCAGGTCTCTCCGTCCACAACGCCGGTGTCGGCGGCAACACAACACACGATGCCCGCAACCGTTTCGAACACGACGTACTGCGTCACAAACCGAGAGTGATTGTCATGCAGTTCGGCATCAACGATTCCGCCGTGAACGTGTGGAAAACTCCGCCTGCCACTAAGCCGGTAGTGCCGCTGGCTGAATATCTCGACAATCTGCATTGCATGGTCACGACCGCCCAGCAACACAAAGCCAAGGTCATTCTGATGACGACCAACCCGCTGCGGTGGACACCAAAACTCAAAGACCTGTATGGCAAATCGCCGTACGATTTTTCCGCCGAGGACGGGTTCGATTCGCTGCACCTCGCGGCCTACAACGACGCCTTGCGCAAGTTCGCAAAGAAACTGAATGTGCTCCTTGTGGACGTCCGCGCTGCCTATCCCGCTTTTGCCGCGAAACACCAGACCAACATTGACGGCCTGCTGCTCGACGGCATGCACCCGAACGACTTGGGTCACCAACTCGTCAGCGAACTTCTTGTCCCCGCAATCCGCGCTGCACTGCGAATAAAATTACCCCGCCTGCGCAAGCGTGATTCGATTCCCAAAAAGCAATTGCCGATCAGTTCGGTTGGCAAAGGATCGGGACGTCCTCTGGCCGTCGAAGGAACCCTCCCATGACCAACAAATCTGCCGCTTCCATCCGCGTTGTCTCGACCGGGATCATCTATCGCAATCCCAAACCGTATCTTCGCGCCGTTCACACATGGCATCCGACGGTGGCGCTGCTGAAAAACGGTGAGCTGCTGGCGGCGTTCGACTGCGGCCAGGGCGCCGAGAGCCTCGATTACCGCAGCTACCTGTCGCGATCCACGGACGGCGGCAAGACCTGGAGCGCAACCGCAACGATTCTACGGCGACCATCCGACTCGACAAACCTCCAGCATCGCGCGGATCAACGTGACCCGGGACGGGACGGTGGTGGCGCTGGGTGCATACATCTTTCGCAATGACCCCGAACAGGGACTGTTAAATCACCAGACGTTCGGCTACGCGCCGATGCAGATGTTTGTGATGCGCAGCGCGGATGGCGGGCGGACTTGGGATGCGCCGTCGTTTATCGAACCACCGCTGGTCGGGCCGTCCTTCGAGCTCTGCCACCCGATCCTCGAATTGTCGGACGGTCGCTGGCTCGCGCCGATGTCCACGTGGAAGGGCTGGAACGGCGAGGCGCCCAACGGCATGAAGGCCATCGCCCTCATCTCCACCGACCGGGGGCGGAGTTGGCCGACGTATCTCGACGTGATGGATGATTACGCAAACGGCGTGATCCATTTTGAGCAATCCATGGTGGAGCTTCCCGACCGCCGGCTGCTCGCAGTCGCTTGGGCGTACAACGAGAAGACGGGGCGGAGCCAGCCAACCCCGTATGCGATCGCGAACGACGGAAGGAAGTTCTCGCCGCGCCGCCGGACCGGCCTGCACGGGCAGACCGCCAAAATCGTCTGCCTGCCCGACGGGAGGATTCTGTGTCTTTACCGCCGCGACGACAAGCCCGGCCTGTGGGCGAACCTCGCCTGCATCGAAGGCGACAACTGGGTCAATCTCGCCGAAGCGCCCGTGTGGCAGGGGGCTGCATCCGGCATGCAGGGGGAAGCGGCGGCGGGCGACGAGTTAAGCAATCTCAAGTTTGGATTTCCGCGCTTGATTGTGCTTCCCGATGGCGATGTGTTCGCGGCGTTCTGGTGCTGCGAGGACTGTGTGAACAACATCCGCTGGATGCGGCTGCAAGTGTGACCGGCGAATCAATGCCGGCGTATGCCAACCTCACTCCGACCGTGCTGGAAGAGGTCGTCGCCGCCAAGCTGCCAGACCGGCGGCAGCCGCAAACAGCCGGCCCAATGATGATCCGCATCAAGTCAGGACCGACTGAATGGCCACCCGCAATCGGTCGCGATCCCCTTCGGGAATCTCCAACCCGGCATCGTCCGTGAGATAAAACACGTCACCGGCCCGCTGGTTGTCGGTCGTGATGATGGCATGGGCAATGTTGACGCGATGGTCGGCCAGCGTCGTAAAAATGTCGGATAGCAATCCCACCCGGTCCGGGGCTTCCACCGTCAGCATGGTATAATTCTCACCCGGACTGCTGGAAAAATCCACCACCACGCCACCGGTTGTTTTCGGCTCCACTTGACGCGCGGGCACCGCCCCACCCGGTTTGAGCGCCGCCGCCAACAACGCCGCCATGTGCCTTAACCGGGCCTCGTTCTGGACCGGACTGCCGGCCAGTTCCGCCACCTCAAAAACGTCGAGGACAACATTGTCCGCTCGTGTGAATACATCGGCGCGGACGATATTCATTCCCACAGCAGCGAACGCACCGGCAATCTTGGCCAGCAACCCCAGGCGATCCCAAGTGCACACCTCCACGGTTGTCAACCCGCGCTTGGGCAGAAGTTTCCAACGGACAATGCAGGCTGTCCCCGCTTCATCCGAACTGTTCAATCGCAGGAAAAATTCATGAATTAATTCCAGGTGCCGGGCGACTGACTTCAGTGTGCCCTGCTTCCAGTACCGCGCCGGCATGTGTGTGAAATGAATCTCAAGTTCACTGGGATCAAGCTGGCCGGCAAATTTGGTCGTCAGCGCTTTCAATAACACCAAGCGTCGTTGCCGGGCGGTCCGATCCAACAAACTGTCGTGCCGGTCTGGGAGCTTTTCACACCGCGGTAGTTCTGTCAGTCTCATGCCAAGCTGAATTAGCAGGGAGCGTGCACAGGGATTTTCAAACCAGCTTGGCAATGCAAAAAACACAGCCCGGCTTGAAGATTCTAATTGGCAATTATTTTTATCAGCCCAAACCAGTTGCGGCATTTTGCTCAGTCTGTGCAGCCGAGACCATCCAGTTCATTTGAGTTGAACAGGCGTCCCGCCTGTTTGTTGGGCAGTTGCTCTGAGCCGGAACCATGCAGTTGAGAATGGGCTGTTTGTGGGCTGTGGCCGTAGTGGGACAGGCGTCTCGCCTGTCTCCGTCCCGCTGTTCTGGTTCACCAATTGGTGACAAGATCCTAACTCGCTTGCGAACTTCGCTGCGACTGCGCAATGGACAGGCGGGACGCACTGTCCCACTAAATGGACTGCATGGTTCGGACACCGAATGATGCACCGATTAGGGAGAACTGAGGCAGCCACAACAGGCGGGACGCCTATTCAACTCGGCCTGCCACCGCAACAGATTTGTTTAACCGTCATGGTTGGCTCAGAGTGACCCAAGCCGGGAGCCACCCCACCCGGTGAAAGAGGATTGCCGGCACGAGGACGAATCAGCTACAACCTGTGATCATGTTGGACACCGCCATTGAAGCCGCCGCCGCCGCCGGAAAGCTGCTGAAACAAAATTTCGGCACCAAACTTGATGTCAACGCCACAACCCACCACGACATCAAGCTGGCACTCGACGAGCAAGCCCAACACCTCATCACGCGCGTCATCCACGCGGACTTTCCCGACCACTGCATTCTTGGCGAGGAAGCCATTACCGGTAACTCGCAGGCGGACGTTCGCTGGGTCGTGGACCCACTCGACGGAACCGTGAATTATTTTTACAACATCCCACACTACGCGGTGAGCATTGCCGCCCAACAGCGCGTCGGCGACCAGTGGGAAACCGTGGCCGGTGTCGTGCTCGACCCGGAACTCGACGAATTGTTTACCGGTGCCAAGGGTCAACAATCGGCCTTGAACGGCCAACCCATCCGCGTCAGCGACCGGGCTGTTCTGGCGCAAGCGGTGGTGAGCATCGGTTTTTTCAAAAACGCTGAAACCATCCGCAAAAGTCTGGCGAACTTTCAGAGCCTGGTCGGCCGGGTGCGCAATATGCGCTTAATGGGCGCAGCGGCACTCGACGTCGCCTATGTCGCCTGCGGCCGGTATGATGCGTACATTGAGCATGGCATCAAGATCTGGGACATTTGCGCCGGGCAATTGATTCTTGAACGGGCCGGCGGCCAGGCTGTGGTCGTTCCCACCGCGGAGCCCCACACGTTTGACGTGCGGATGTGGAATGGCACCTTACCGGTCGA
>Ga0209083_1000799_pt1 | contig 42020 bp, 51 predicted proteins | sample AM7aDNAmetaG_FD_184132 | JGI IMG/M metagenome (GOLD analysis project Ga0209083, IMG submission 184132) | Freshwater microbial communities from Finland to study Microbial Dark Matter (Phase II) - AM7a DNA metaG (SPAdes) (version 3) | ecosystem: Environmental > Aquatic > Freshwater > Lake ... | reverse complement strand
TACAAACAAAAAGCCATTGGATGTAGGCGATGATGGGGAACAGCCATCAGCTGCGGATCAAGAGAAAGCACAGGCAGCTAAACAAGAGGCAGACGATAATATCCAAGCAAGTCAGCCAAAAAAAAAAGCAAAGTCCGTAACTAAAAAACATACGAAGAAATGTACATGCGATAAGTGTCAGCCAATGGTATTTACTTTTGACCATGAAGCTATTATCCAACATCAGATTGCAGGAATACCACCACAGAACTCAACAGCAAAACGTAATTTCTCTGATCCTATATTATGAGGATTCCGAAGACCTTTGACATTCGCAGAACGTAGAGTAGCATTCACATCAATCAAAGACAATCTGAAAAGCGAAAAGGATTCAATCGTAAAACAATACTCAGAAATAAGTAATAATATGTCAGACAAATTACTGGCTCAAGTCAGAGTAGCAGTAGAGAAGAACGACATCAATGCTATTGTTGATTTGACTGCTAAATATGGTGCAGATATATCCGCTCTTGTATCATCATCATACAAGAAGATGTTTGATTATGGGAAAAACGAAGCCAGTAGAGAAATAGGTGTAGAGATACCTTCAAGCAAAAAAGATTTGAAAGATGTTATCAAGATACACGCAGACAATATCGCAACAGGGATTACAAGCAAAGTGGAATCCAATACAAAGACTATTGTCGCTACTGCTATCGAGAAGAATGTAGGAGTGAAGAATACAGTCGCTTCCGATGTGGTACTAGCAGTCAAGCAATCAGTCCAACCATACTTGGATCAGGCAGGTGGATTGTTATCAACTATCGCTATCGACCAAGCATTCAATTCGTGAAGAAAATCTGTGGCATATATCAACTCTGATAAGATTTACGCTGCTCAATACTCAGCGATATTGGATGACGTTACATGTGATTATTGTATGTCGTTGGATGCACAGGTAGTCAAATTGGATTCGTCTGAATATGATGATTATAGCCCACCAAATCATATAAATTGTCGTTGTATGCGGGTTTTCATCAATGACGATGAAGATTTCAAGCCCGATCTGACAGATATATCTGACGAGATTCCAGTCAAGACATCGCTCACATCTTGAGCATATCTAAAAGCTCCGATGGTGAAAGCATGAAGTGCTGCATCGTCTCAGATCCAAAAAGAGATTGATTGGAGGCAAGCAAATAACGATAGTCTCAATGGTGCGAGAAAAGATAAGAACGAAGAAATCATATCAAGATTGCAAAATGCTATTGAATAGCAAAAAACAAATACTATATACTCAATGTTTTTATTTCCATATCGTGGCAGATGAAACAGAAAATCGTTATGAAATTTGCAGAAGAAAACCACAATGTAAAGAATTGCGATGGTGTGTTGTTATTCTCGGATGCTTGAGCAAAGAACGACTTTAAGCAAGGAGACCGTATCCCGATTCAGATTCTCAAATTTGCAAATAGAAATCATCCCATCTACGGAAAATTATTGATCGACCAAAAATACTTCACTAATATGATCAGTAACTTCGACAACAATGTAAAGAAAGATGAAATCCCAGTAAACAAAGAACATGATCGTACAGTCGCTCAATGATGGATAAAAAATCTCTCACAGAAAGACGATGAATTGTGGGCAGATTTAGAATTGACAGCTGATGGTGCATCCAATCTCAATGGTCAGCATTACAAGTATTTCTCTGCTGAGATTGCAGACCAATATCAAGACCCCGATACCAACAAACGATTCTCAAACGTCTTAGTAGGCGGAGCGTTCACGAACTACCCATACTTCAATGGTATGGAGAAAATCCACAGCGATCCTTCCGAAGAAGACATCAAGAATAATAAGAATAAACCTTTATCTGATAAAAAACTAACCATGAACTTAAAAGAACTATTGCAGTCATATTCTGCAAAAACTTCTCTTTCGTTTTCTGAGAAAGCTCTACTTATAAAGACTTACAATGATGCTCCTGCTGACGAACAAGCAGAGGCAGCAAAGGAGGTTGAAGAAGCAGTAGAGAAGACAGAAGAAAAGACTGATGAAGAAAAAGAAGCATTAAAAGTAGAATTGAGTGCTTTGAAAGAAGCTCAGAAATTCTCTGTAACTAAAGAGAAATTCTCAAAGATGATGGCATTCAATCAATCAGAAGATGAAGAGAAAGATGATGCTGAAAAGGTATTGAAAATCTTCGCAACATTGAAGGACGAAGATATAGATACAGTAAACAAATTCTTCTCAAAGTACGAAGCAGTAATTGATACACTTACTCAAGGTCAATTCTCAAAATCATTCTCCAAGAAAGCATCTGACCAAGAAGCTGACAAGGAAGAGAAGATGAGTGCTGATGGCAAGAAGAAAGTAGTTACTGAGGCAGAATTCACTAAACTTTGCAAAGGGTATGCAAAGGACAAGAACGTAGACTTCAACAAAGCGTATGAAGCTTTGAAAGATGACTACGAAATCGAGAAAAAGTAATCCACTACCTTTTTATTTGTTTACAAAACAAACATCATGAAATCACCATACGGAGTAATAACACACGCTTGCCCTCTTGCAACTTCATCTTGGGTAGCATGAGCAGCGATGGTAAAATGTGATCCTGTACAACCTTCATCTTCTGTTGTAGATACAGCAGTAAAATGTGGAGCTAATTCCAGTACGTTTATGGGAGTATCAAACGAAGATAAAGACATCAACCTACCTTTTGGAGTAAATGAGGCTGAATACTTTGTTGGATTAGTTTGAAGTGGAGGAATCACAATGGGACACAAAGTTAAGACTGATTGAGCAGGAGGATTCATTCTTGGAGAATCAGCTCATGACTATGATGTAGCGGTTGCAATGACAACTGGTGCAGCAGGAGATTACATAGAATTCAAAAGACTTCCAGTGGTAGCTTATAGAACATCTTAGTTCAATAATCCTTTTATTTGTTTACAGAAAAAAACATCATGAACAACGATACAACACATCAATTCAGTCTACCCGCTGGAATCAATCTTTTTGCAGCAGGAGATTTTCAGGATGCATATATTCCTGAGCTATTACAACAGATGCTTAGAGCATACTCAAATGATGACACGAAATACGTTTGGAAAAAGGTATTTCCTGAAGTAGCAGTTAAGAAACCAAAGGGTAAAATCGCTAATCTTGGAATGCAAGCTATGTCAATCTATGAGACAAGAAAAGGTTGGAAAGGTGGTGCTAATAAGATTGAATTTGGAGTAAAGCTCGAGGATGAACGGTCATTACAAGAGCATGCTCTTTATACTGACATCTACAAATCAGACATCGACAACGCAGATGCCCCAATAGATGCTCAGAGAGATAAGATGTTTATCTTGAAATGATCATACGATCTTTCAAAGGAATATGCTTGCTTGAGTGCAATCTTCGACACTAACACTATCACAAACCACACGTCATTGACTAATGCTAATAGATTCGATGCACCTTTGTCTGATCCAATAGCAATCTTGTATACACAAGCAAAGTTATTGAAAGATACTTGTTGATCACGACCAACAACTATCGTTATGACGTTGGATTCATTGATAGCAATGGTAAACAATGCACAAGTAATCAGTAGATTTAAATTCACTACTTCTCCAACAGTTCCAAATTTGATTGAATTGATGAAGAACGTATTAGGAGTAGAGATTATCGTTACTGAAGCTCAGAAATACATTGGCGATAATGATGGACTTGAAGGTACATTACAATACCTTGTATCATCAAGCGTATTCATGTTCTACAATGAAGCTCCTTGAATCTATACTAAGGGATTCGGTAAAACCTTCACAAGAAATGGCGGTACAAAAGTTTTGGCTGCTGCATACCCAATCACAGAACAAATGAAAGAAGGTCTGGATTCATTAGTAGTAGTTATGGATGAATACGACATGCACATCGTAGATCAGAAATGTGCTAGATTGATCACTACAACAGTATGATATATAGCATCTTAGTTTTAATTCATAATTCAAATACCAATGAGTAAACCAGTAACAAAGTACCTAAATCGCAATGCAACAGATGGAGGAACACAGTACAAAAAAGGTACAGAGATCACATCTACTCATCCTTTGTATGAATCGTTTTTGGCGGATGGTCGGTTGGTAGATTCACAAGCATTAGCTATGAATGAGCCAGTGGCATTAGCTACAAGCCTTGACCAAGCAAACGTTAAGATCACACAATTACAGGAAGAGAATAAAGCATTGCAAGAAACTATTGATCAGAGAGACGAAGAGATTCTATGACTCAGAAAAGATTTGAAAGACTCAGTCGCAGAACTTCAGAAAGCTACTGATAAATAAATCAAAAATCAATTGAATAGTTAAAATAAAAAACTATACCGAAAAAAAAGGTGTAGTTTTTTATTATCCTATCCAAACAATATGGCTGACGAAATTCTCGGATGAAAAAATATGGCAACTGTTGATGAGATAAGAAAATCAGCATGATTCAATAAGAATACAGATGTCACAGACGAGATCATCCAAACTTACCAAGAGAAAGCAAACGGCGATGTTCGGACATACGTCAGCTGAAGATATGATCTTAAAAGTTTCACGACATCAAGATTCCAAGCAAGCACAGCATACTGACTACTTAAAGGATGTCAGATGTTATTAGCTTCTGCCTATCTTTTGAATGAATGATATGGTATGCAGAGACTCCAAGAAGAGAACGGATCAAAAACTAAATACGATCAGCAACTAGCTATCCTTGACGATATAAGGAAATGAAATACAAGACTATTGGATGTGAATCTCGACGAATTTGATCTCGCACCAAGATCACCAAATCAGACAACTCCAAAGAACGTAAGCAGTTCGTTCAATAATCAGCCACCTCCAACATTCAAAGTCTGAGATAAGTGGTAGTTTTTATCAATAAGAAATGATCATGGAATTGAAAATGGAAATGGTCGGCTGATGAAATCTATCTAGGAGTCTTGAGCAATTTATGGATCAAGCAATGGACTGGGAAAACTATCGAGATTGAGTGCTTGACACGATGAAAAAAGAGAAAGATAAGATATTCAGTACCGAATGAGCAGTCCTATCCAATAATCCAAGACGAGCTCCATTGTCAGTAGGTACGGCAACAGCGAGAGCAAAAAGGACATGATATTACAAGAACGCTCCAAATAACCCAAGAATACTGAGATGGACGAGCAACCTACAAACCAATATCAGTACAACGAAAGATAAATTATCGTGTACAATGTCATTCAATGCCGATTACGCCATATATCATCAGATGGGTAATGGTGCAAAACATAGGGCAGTATTTGAATTCAATCCTGCAATCAAAGCAGAGATTATGAGAAGCATACAGACGCAATTCAACCAATATGTATGAATATGGAATGCAAGGCAAGCTTCATAACTTAAACCGAAAACATGCTACCGATCCTAATGACACACCTCAAGACATTATTCGAAACTACTATTGCAGATGCTATCGCAAACGCTCCGACAGTAGAACTTTCTCAAATAGTAAATGTTTTCGATGGTGATCCTATCACCTACAATGAAGCTGACTTGCCTGCAATCATCCTAGAGCCAATGGATACTGCTTTACAAAAGGAAAATCAATACTACGAAGCGACTTGGAGAATAAAAATAAGCGTGGTCGTTGCATCAAAGCAATTTTATGGTGCAGATTCCTCTTGAATTGTAGTAATAAAGAAATATATACAAAACATAATGGAGCAGAAAGATAGCTCATCATCCAAATTCAACGCATATTCCGTGTGTTGAATACTCGATAACATCCAATGTATAGTCGAAGATAACCAAATAATATCAAACGAATTGTATATGGAAAGCATCCAATATCAGAATCTAGCAAAACAATGATTCGTTGGATATAGGGCAGACATGATAGTAAGGATATTCAACAAACAAATTCAGAGAATATAAATTTTATTCTATAAAATATCCAAAGATGGAAGTAAAGTATTATGTGGTCAATCCTAATAAGTACGAAATATCTCTCCCTGAGATGGCTATCCATATCGAGTGAAATGGTAAGACGGAAATACCATGATCATTTGCCGATATTCTTATCAAGCAATTTGAAGTCCGCATGGTGACTATTGAAAAAGGAAAAATTACTGAAGACGTAGATTACAAGGAATTCTTGGAAAATAGTAAGGAATTGAAAAGGCAAACAAAACAAGAAAAACATACTCAGAATGAAGAAGTAATTGAGAATGAATAATATATTTATCTTTTTACAAAATCGATCATGTCATGAGTAGTTTCTTCAAAAGCAGTGTACACCGCCCGAAGGTTGGAGGACACTAATGGAACGCCCAAAATGCCAAACAAATTCATCCCTGAGGTGGAAAACTCATTGATGAAGAACGTTACAAATATCTCTTCTGATAGTAGATTCAACATTCTCAATAACAAAATGTATGTCGCTCAATGACCAAATAAAATTGAGGGCTGACTTAATGTGGAGGTTGATCCAAGAAATATCGTAATGCGATTTTATATGCTCTTGGGAAGTCTTGCATCGTCAGATGTTTCTTCTTTGACTGATGGATCAGTTTACAAACACATCATATCTGATTATGTTTGTAGCTATAAGTCAGTAACTATCGAGAACAAAAAAGGTTGATGTGAATTATCTACAGACAAAACCAATATCATCGTTCAGAGATCATTTGGTGTCGTTCCTAATTCCTCAAAGATGACAATCTCTAGTAAAAATATAGTAAAATTGGAAAATGTCTTGAAGGCTCAAGGTATGTTTGATGTAGCTTTCTTATTTGCTAACGAAAAGGTTGAAGCATCAACAAAAGCCATAACTTCAGCAACTCCAACAAACGGATTATTGAGATTGGTAACTGCGACACATGGATTAGTAGTAAACGATCTCGTTAAGGTTGCAGGGAATAGTGTCACTGCATATAATGGTTATTGGAAAGTAATAACTGTTGTAAACAGTACAACTGTCGATGTAGATTGTACAGTATCAAGTACAGTCGGAACAGGTGGTACAGTAAACCAAATTTCCATGACATATTGTGGAGAAAGAACAGTCAGAGGATTGATCGCAGGCGATACAATCAGATATACCAATTCATTGGGAAATACTGAAGACGTAGTCACAAAATATATTGATGCTGATAATGATGTGATTGGAAACGATCTCATCACGTCTACTGCAATGACAGTAGCAAATCAGACAAAAGTCGAATTAGTTCAGCAAACGGCGACCTTAGTATCAACAGACTTCTTCTCTTTCTCTAATGTTTCATTGAAGAGAGGTGCAGACGTTACTACGGCATTGACTGCTGCTCCAATAGATTTCGAGCAAATAGTATTAACATTCGATAAAAATGTAGAAGAGATTATACAAAACAAGAAAAACATAGCTACGCCAACAGGATTGGATGTAAAGGTAGAGATAGACAAAGCATACGAAGACAATGTAGATAGAGATGCACAAAGAAGAGTATCATCCAACGCTTATGTTTTGCAGTTTGATATGGCAAAGATTGTATCAGCAACTGACACATTGAATCAAACATACAGAATGCAGATTATCTTCCCTGAAGTAGTATCTGAAACATACGTCATTACTGATAAATCAAGCGAAGTAATCAAAGCAAAATTAACAGGTATAGCAAAATACTCATTCAGCAACAGTTATTCTACGCAAGTCGTAGTAATCAATGACCAAGCATGAACGCAATACACTGGTTAATTATTTTATTCCTTATTCCCATTCTAATGATTGATGTAAACGATTTGATGAAAGATGACACCCAAGAAATCGAGATCAGTAATGGTATACTCGTTCAAGTAAAATGTAAATTATCTATTCTTGATCAGCAGACTATTATGTGAGGTTATCAGTGAGCAAAAGACGATTTGGAATCTTCTTTGAAGATGGCATTTTGACTGATAAAGTCTTGGAATCTAACAGATGGTGATGAGCCATTGGAAGTAACTTTCGATAACTTTGCTGCACTTCCTATCAACTTCAATGATGTAACTAAAATTATTCAAACAAGTGGACTCTTAAATATGAATGCTGCACAAGAAAAAAAAAATATCGAGGAAAGCTAATTTCTTGAATTTCACCTGAAGAAGTTAATCCGACTCGATTCTTTGAATACATTAACATTTCACTTTGCAAGGAATTCGGTTGGAGCGAGACACAACTATTAGAGACATCAAAATCATTTAGAGATAATTGTTGGATGTATCTTGTGGAGAAATCCAATCAAGAATATATTCAACGTCAAGAACAAAATATCAACTCTCATAAAAACGATATATTTAACCGCTTAAAAAACTCGGGAGATGGCAGATAACATGAATTTCGTTGTTTCGGCTACGGATTCGGCATCCCCAGTTTTGAATAATATAAAAAAAAATATCGACTGAGTAACTACGGCAGCACAAACTAATTCACAAAAACTACAAGATTGGTCAAAAAAAAATAGAGAATGATTTGCTGCAATATGAATCGCTGCGTGACTAGCTTTCGCAGGGATTACTTCGTTTATGCAAAGTTCAATAAAGGCTGCTGAGGACTATCAAAGAGCTATGGCACAAATGTGAGCGGCATTAAAATCAACAAACGATGCTTCGTGAATGACTACAAAATCATTAAGCGAACTCGCTTCACAGCTTTCTATTGCTTCATGAATACAAGATGAGGTCGTGATGTCGGCAGAAAATATGATGCTTACTTTTACACAGGTTTGATCAAAGGCATTTCCTGATGCCACAAAAGCAGCGATAGATATGGCAACCGCAATGAATGGTGGTCTTGTCCCATCTACTGATCAAGCAAGGGAATCGGCGTTGAGATTAGGAATAGCATTGAATGATCCTGAAAAGTGATATACAAGATTGCATAGAGTCGGTGTAGAATTCACTGCTCAACAAGAAAATCAAATTAAAACATTACAAAAAAGCTGAGATATGTTTTGAGCTCAGAAAGTTATTTTGGATGAATTAGCAAAAGAATTTGGATGATCCGCAGCAGCAAACGCAGCAACATTCGAAGGTCAGATGAATGCTTTGAATGTACAGTTCGATGAGATGAAGAGATCAGTCGGAGAAGCATTGCAACCAGCATTAGCTTGATTGATGGCTACGATTCAACCGATAGTAAAGTGAATAGAAACGTGGGTTGAATGACACAAAGAATTAACCAAAAATATATTGATAGTCGCAGCCGCAATTACATGATTACTTGTACTTATAGCAGCAGTAGGACTTGCAATATGACCGCTTATTGCATGATTTGAAGCATTTGGTGCTATTGCGGTCGCAGCATGCTGATGAATAGAGGTTGCATTGGCGGTATTGACTTGACCTATTGGTCTCGTTATAGCAGGTATCGCAGCACTTGTGATCTGAGTAAAATTATTGGAGGGAGCGAATAAAGGTACATCACAATCATATACAGAACTGGAATCTGCATTGACTGAAAATAAAAATAAACAGGCAGAATTAAAAGATGAATACGATAGATGAATCATAACACTATGAGATTATCAAGCAGGGACGGCAAGATTAAAAACCGATCAGACAGATTTACAAGGGAAATTGAATAATACCACAATGACTCTCGAAGAAATGAGAGCAAAAATAGTAGAGGTAAATTGAAGTAATCTATCATCAAAAGAGAAGGTGGCAGAACTCATGAAAATAAAAGATGCAGCTGATGCTGCAACGTTGTCATTGAATGCAACTTTGACAGCCGCAAAAAATCTATTGGTAGAACAACAAGCAGAACAAACTAAAAGAACTGCTGTCGAACAAAATGGTTTTTGAAGTCAAGTATATGGTCAATGATCTGCTTGAGGTATACTTGATGCAAACATATTGAAGTCTATATCTTCTGTTGTGGCTCTTACAAAAGCACAGTCAGACCAAAAAAAGGTAGCCGATGATGCTACAAATTCATTAAAAAAATTATGAGTAACATTTTGAGATACTGCAAATGCAGCGTGAAATCTAGCAGTTGCAACTTCATGAACTGCAAAAAAAGTAGAAGATTATACAAAAGATATGAAAAAAGATTTCCAAGATTTTTGCACAAAATCTATGGATTCATTGACCAACCTGAAACAGAAATTTGAAGATGATATGGATTCGTTGAAAACAAAAGCACAAGACATTATGAAACAGTTATCAGATATAAATAAACAATACTCAACCGATACTGCTGACAATAATAAGACTATGGCGGAAGAAATTATCGCCCAAGATAAAAAGGTTGCTGATCTCAAAAAGCAGATAGCTGATAAACTAGCAGTCACTTGAGATACAACTGTCGATGATGCACAGAAAAAATTAACAGACATAAATGCAAGAATAGCTGATAGACTCAAAGCTGATGCAGCAATAGGAAATGATAGTACAAAAGATAGTTATTTGAATGATCTACAATCGCAGGCAAAAGCAAAACAAGAGATTCTTGATCTTCAAACACAACTTACTACTGAGGTCGCTGCACAAAATGATACTGCGGGGATGAAAATTACATTGACAGCAGAAATAGCTGAAGCACAAAGAAGAGCTTGATTAACAGAAATACAAAGACAACTAGAGGATTATCAGACGACAAAACAATTACAACAACAACAATATAACGATAAGCAAACTCAATTACAAAATGAATTATCAGCAGTGAAAAATCAACAAACTCAGATAACGGCAGCATATACAGCAGCACAAGCTGCGATAAAACTTCAAGTACAAAAGTGATTCAAAGAATACGCTGATTGATTAACAGATCAAGCAAATCTAACAAAGCAGAAAGTAGACGACATGAAATCCTACTATGATGGACTAGCTGCATCAATTCAGAAAGCCGTAGATGCAGCAAACAGACTTTCTACTGTATCCATGAGAGCAAGTACCACTAAATGATATGCCGATGGTTGAGTAATATCTTGAGGAATAACCCCATTCGCTACTGGAGGGATCGTATCTTCTCCAACACTATGACTGATTGGAGAATGACAATACAACGAAGCGGTTGTCCCACTACCAAATGGTAGTAGTATCCCTGTTGAAATGAGAGGCTGAGGTTGAATCGTAATAAATATCGGAAATCTATATGGCACAGATGATGAGGCAGCCAAAAGATTTGCCAATGCTATGGTACAGCAATTCAAATGACAGTATAGTTTTGAATGATTTTAGATATAGGATTCGTGTATGAGAAATGGGATACTGATAGTCAATAATGGGGTGGACTACTCGCCCTATTTACAATGGAACTCACTATCAAAGAGTGAAGCTTTGAACAATAACAAAAATACATGCTGATTCACGTTGTTGGACGTAAATATCTCCGAGAACGAACAGTTTTCTATTTACGATTATGTCTACAATATACAGCCAATATCTTCCGCTGACAACTTTATGTACGTCAACGATACCTACCAATTCGAGAATAAATACTTTCTAGGTAGAGTAATTTACGTTGATATTTTTTGAATCAATAAAAGAATGACTATCTCGGCAGTCGATCCTACCACAAACAAGATCACATTCACGACCACATTCTGATCCAATATACCAGTCAAAGCTCAACACTGATTCTTATTTTTTGCAGGTGTAGTGGATAAAGTTACTCAGACAAGACTATCCAAATCAACAACAGAAATGTCCTACACATACTCAGTCATAGGATATGAAAAACTCATGGATCGTAAAGTAGTTATTGATAGTTATGCCAAGCAGTACCTAAGGGAGATTTTTTGAAGAATCGTCTATAAATTTGTAGCTCCTGACTCCTCCGCTATGGTATTTGAAGCCGACACGGCGATGACGTGATCAGGACTATGCTCAAATACAACCAATTACGGAACAGACAAAATCTCGTGAAACTACTCACAGAAGTGAGTATGTACAGGAAATTGATACCGATATAAGGCTTTTACTAGTATAAATTTGAGCGTATACACAGATTTACGCTATCGGTGGAAGATACAGGCGGGACAATGACATAATATGTCAAAATTGACTTTGAGGCTCGGCACTAATGCCAGTAACTACTTTGAATATAATAATCCACATATTTGATCAGATTGGGAGGATTGTTGGATGTATGAGACAATATCGCTGAAATACCCTGATGCCACAGTATGATCCCCAAGTCTTTCGGCTATTACATGGATGGCTTTCTATTACGAGGGATCGGCAGTAAACTACTTCTTGTTCGATTCCGTTATGGCTACCACAGGATGAATCCTTATGTGACCAATGAAGCGTGGAACAGTACAGATGTTGGATGTGAGATTCAATGGAATACAACCATCCTTGATACTCGAGCAACTCACGAAAGCATTTCAGCATTTTTGGTATGTTGATTATGAGAGGAAACTCCACTATTACTACGAAGATTGAGAAGCTATAAGTACCTACCAAATAACACCAACACTACCAACCTATAATTCATTGGTAGTTTCAGTCGATACTACTCAGATCGTAAATAGGCAATTAGTAGAATGAAACGAAGCTCCTGCACAAGCATTATATACCCAAACAAAGAAAGCTGACTGAATACAGACCTCATTCACGATGGATTACAAACCTGCGGGAGAGGTTGACTATCCCGATGGGACTTCATTACAGGGATTGAAAGCGTTTGTCAATGGAGTAGAAAAAACTGTCGGTGTGGAATGACTGGTCGATGAAGCGACAGTTAATTTTGTATACAATCGAAGTAATAAGATCATCAGAAATTCAAGTGCATATCCAGTCCTACTGACAACAGATACTTTGACTTTGACCTATTACCCATACAAAACGCTTTCTGTAAGGTATGCCGATTATGATTCAATCAATTTAATGAAATCGCTTGTCGGCGGAGATGGTATTTTTGATGGGAAAATCATAAATGATCAGACTCTGAACACTATACAGCTCGCAAGACAAAGAGCAGTAGTAGAAGTTCAAAGTAAGAAAGACCCGATTGTGACATACACATTCAAAACAGATATGTGAGGATTTGAGCTCGGTCAAATGGTAATGGTAATTGATCCCGATAGAGGCGTAAACCAATACTTCCAAATCCAAAAAGTGTGAGTCGTGGCACATGCAGGGAATATGTTCCAATACACCATCGCCCTCACAAAGAAATTCTTTGACTATGTGGAATTTTTTCAGCTTCTATTTAAGAAAGCTAGTAATCTACAAGTAAACGCCAACGCAGAGATTATTATCCCATGAAATGATGATGAGGTCATCGGGATACATGAAAGCTATACAGTCTTGGCGGTATGAGATTTTTATAGAGCATGCTTAAATGAAAGCAGGTTTTGGACTTTCGAGGATAAAATATGAACAGCAACCATCGCATGATATATAGGCAGTAGCACCCAAGAGCGATTGATGACAGGAGTAGCAACCGCTTCGTTCCCATCAGTATCGGGATATACAAAAACGAAAGCATTGGAGCTAGTCACAGCAACAGATACTACTGCAACAGCGGAGACTGAACTGATCCCGATAAAAGCCAATACTGATTTCAAGATAGCGTTTGATGTGAAGATATTAAGTCAGTCAGGAGCAGGCAGTATTTCAGTATTCGTAAATGAGTATGATTCCAATAAACAACTACTAGCCACCAATACCCAAACAGTCGTGAATACTCTACCTGATTTTGTTAATTATCTAATTGAATTGACCACAAATAATAGTATATCATTTTGTAAAGTCTGAGTAAAAATTGATACCATGACTGTAGATCTTCTTCTCGGTTGTGTATTCATCGCAGACCAACGTACTGAAACAGTAGTTAATCCATGAGTAGCAGGTTTTAGCTTCGCAGGTGCATAATATGGAAAAACAAAACCTATCTATCACAGCAAACTACACAATCTACAAGATACCAAAATGATCTCTTGATTTTTTGTGGAGTAATAAAGAAAAAATAGCATATCTTCATGATCATGATGTGCCATGAGTCAAAGTACGAAAAGGACACAATCTTGTCCCATTATTATTGAGAAAATATCTCGCAACCATGATCAGTGGATCAACAGTTACACCTACATTCAAAGCAAACATCATAGCACTGGGAACAGATGCTACACCTGCACAATATACTGATACTCAGCTATATGCAGAGACATTAAGAAGTAATTTCGACAATAGATATTCGCAGGAGAACGTAGCATATTTGGATGTATATTTTCCAAGTGCTACAATGGGGACAATGAGTCTCCAAGAGATCGGAGTATTTGTTGATGGATTGGTCGGGACACCAAACTCCTGATATTTATTGTCTAGGATCAATGTCAACGAAACCTTTGATGGATGATCGGATTTTAGCGTAAATGTGAGTTTCACGATTACTGGTTAATCTTTACCACTTCACTATAAAAATATGCCAAGAACACAATCAACCAATCGAGCAACAGGAGATAAAATATCAGCAACAAGACTGCAACAAATAAACGCAGAGCTTGATAGTCTTTATCAGAATTGAGACGACATTGGTCGTGTCTCTTTTGCTCAATCTTGATCTCCATTGAAAGTAGATATTGGAGCGTTCCCATATTCAGTACATGGAAACTATGGAATATATGCGTGAACGACTGACCTAGTAATAGCAGACAACTCAACGAAATATATTCTGATTGATTCTTCTTGAGTGATCTCCGTAGCAAGTGCAACAGATTCAAACAAGGCGTTGCTTGCAATAGTGGTAACTGCATCGTGAGATGTGGTAAGTATCACAAATTACAAAGCTTCTGTATTTGGCGGATATGTGGGTACTGGCGATATGAACTGACCAAGTGGAGCAGTAAGTAATAATCTTCCTTTGTACGATTGAGCTACTGGAAAACTTTTGAAAGATAGTTTAAAGTCTATACAAACAACAGTAAATAATGTTGATACGGAAATTCCAACAAGTTTAGCTATGATAAATTTTATGAGAGCTTTTTGAGATTGATCTGATTGAGATGTGACCATTTCTTGAACAGTAACTTTAACTAGAGATATGTACTACAATAATTTAACCATACCTATAAGCCAAATACTTAATCCAAATTGATATAAAATTTATGTAAAATGAATACTAATAAATAACGGAATAATTAGTAGAAATGGTAATGTGTGATGAGCGGGTGGTGGATGTTGACAGGGTTGATCACCTATTGGTTGAACTTGATGATCTGCATTACATTCTTGAACCCTATGAACTGAATTGTGATGAGGAAGTGGTTGAGCTAATGGGGGTTATGGAAATGGGGGGGATGGTTGAGCTGGTACATCAGTCAGTAACTCATTTTCAAACGTAAATTGATCTATTGGCTGAACTGGTTGTACATCTACTGGTACATGATGAATATGATGAGTAGCAGGAACGAGTACAAGATGACCATTTTATAATAAATCTTATCGACCTGCATGATTTTTTACTTTTCAATTTTTTCAACCTATTACTCAGTATCTCCCATGAGCTAGTAGCGGGGGTGGAGGTGGATGAGCACAATATTATACAAACGGTTGATGAGGAAATGGGGGATGATGATGAGCGGGTGGGAATGGCTGAACAATATTTATTGCTGTTTGAACATTCAATAATACAGGTACTATAACTACTACTTGATGAGCGGGTGGTGGATGATGATGAGCAAGCTCTCCTTGATGAGGTGGAGCGGGTTGACAATGATGAAGTGTTATATTAGTGTATCATACTCTTATAACTCTAGGTACTATAACTACTACTTGATGAGCGGGTGGTGCTTCTGGCGGATGATGAGCAACAGCAGGTGGAGCAGGTAATAATGGGAACATAATACAAATAACTATTTAATCTCTTTTATATTATTATGGCAACTCACGCAAACAATCTCCACAGATCCAAACTATCTAAGACCAAGAAACTCATTTTGAAAATAGCTAACTTCATGTGAACTCCTACATTTTTGATCTTCTGTATATTACTAGTGACAATCCCATTCATGCGACCAGTAATTCTACCATACGCACAATATGCTTCATCTTGAGTAATCCAATTGATCGCATTACCAATCATCATCTTTCAGGGGGTAATTCAATCCGAAGCAGAATCCATCAAAGCGGACATCAGATTTGAACATGATAAATTGATGGAAAAAGATATGGAATACCTCAAGAGAAAAATAAATCAGAAATTTTTATCTAAAAAATAGATGCAATGGATGACATCATCGTCAAGATAGAAACAGAGCAAGATATGGTTTTCCAATTCACAGAAATTCCTGTGGAATTTGTTCCGTATACTGGAGCATATAAACCAGTCAATCTTGGCAACCAAAGCATGACTGCACGTGAATGATATTTTGGGAATATCTATAACAAAGATGAGGTAGATGATTTGATTGCAGAATTGAATCCACATTATCAATTACTTAATATAGTAACAAATGGTCAAATATCATTCACTCTCGATGTACTTCCATTGAATTTGGAGAATGGAAAGTTATTTATCAACGGAGTAAAGTACAAATATTTAACAGACTATACAATTGATGATTCTACCAGTATTCTGACACGATTAAATCCATTTGTATTGGAAACAAACGACATACTAGAATATCTTTTTTAACCTTTTTTTCTTATTATCATGACCCTGATCCAAGCAAAGCAAATCAAAAAACGATTTGATGCGTATGTACCAATGAATAATGTGTCGCTGACGTATGTGGCAACACCTATCGCCAGTCTCAACGTTACATCGGCAATCACAGCCGTCCTTGCGACAGCAGGTGATGGTGGGAAAGCTGTTCCTATTCAGCCATGAAGTACCTCTACACAGATCGGAGTAAGAACTGTCGCAGGAACAAACAAGGTGGAATTATTTAACCACGCAACACAAAAGAAATTCAATGACGGACATGGAAACGAAGTCTATGGAAAAATTACTGAAAGTTCTTGAACGTATACACTGACATTCTATTCTATGATCAATGGAACAGAAACAGCGTACTCATTCACGGCATCCGTAGCGATTGATTGTGAATTTCTCTATCTCTTTGATTTATACAGATGTCCTGCAAATACTCAGTATCACGTTAGAAGAAGTTATGATGATCTCAGTAATGGATGAGGAACACTTATCACTGAAGACGTTGATGTTACGGCATTGAATACTCTTGCTGATTTATGATACACACCAGTAACCTGAAGTACGATGTTATTCGTCAATCATGTTGGAGAAGATACTATCGCACCTGCCTCATTCACCGTAACAGGAAAAGCATTAACTTGGAGCTCAAGTAACGCTTGATATGACCTTGATACTACCGACAAAGTAACAGCTAGATACACAACGCTAGAAATATAAGATTTTATCTCTGCGTATATTTTTGATGAAAACGAAAGCAAAACAATTAGCAATGCTGATAACAGATGCCTGAATAATCGCAGACATCACCAATCCTAGTAACTGGAATTATGCTACATACACAGGCAGTCTTACAGGACTGGAAGTCAATCAGTATTATTATGATTGAGTATACGAATATAAATTTGATGGTGCAATATTATATAGAACAAATACTATAACAGGAATGCCTATGAATGAACTAGTTATTAACGAAAACGATCAAGAAATTTATTGAAAACAATTCCAAAGTTTTGCTAATGCCATCAGTTGGATCATGGCTACATCAGTCCCAACAGTTTATAATCGCCGAGCAATAAGATTTAGTGGTTACAATACCGAAGATGTAGCGTTACCTGAATATGTATATCTAGTAGGAAATGGAGAATTTACATCGTTTCTGATGTGAGCTATTTCGTTTTTGTGAACAGGACAAACACTATGAGGAAATTGTATCTTCAATTGTACGGCAATGAATTTGGTAATAGATAATTCAACACTAACACCTATATATATTACTCCCACGACCAATCCCAATACTCCTGCTTATGCACCACGAATACTAGAATATACAGTAACGTCTGCACCAGTTTCGTGAACGTATCAATTAGAGATTGATACACATACCTATGTTTTCAATTGGAACGATGATGCTACCGTCATTCAGGCAGCAATCAGAGCAGATTATCCGCAGGCAGTAGTAAATATTCCTACTATGTTTGACTTTATGATCTATATGGTATGACTACCTGCTCCTCAAGGTGCTCCAAATTACTGAACATTATATCGGTCTGCATACAATATAGATATGGTTAATGCGATATGACAAACAGTGGATCTGAATAATACTTTTACTGAAGGGAATATCCAAGTCCAAGAAATTTCTCTTGATAATACACCAACGCAATGAGCATATCAATTTGCGATAACTTACGGCTCAAATCTTTACGGATCGAATGTATTAAATTGGGATGCTGACGAAGCGACAATACTTACCGAAATCAGAAATATCCTACATCAAGCAGAAGTGGCTGAATGACTTAATTTAGGAAGTGCAGATACTCAAATAGTCGGAACAGCATTGACTACCGATATTTCAATCATACTAAATAATGCTTGTCAGGCAATACCTGAAATTGATATAGTCGCTAACACTCTTGCCAGTTATCCTCCAATACAAGTAAATTTATATAGATGTAATATAAATGTTTCGTCGAATGTATGAGGAAATCAATATGGATTCTTTGACTCACAATTACTAGGTGGAGATTTATCGCAAGCAAATTCTCAATTCAATAACTGCCAAATCAAAAGTTATTATTCTGATTTATCATTGAATAATCCGATAATCTATAATAGTGTATTCGCAAGTGTCGATACCACATCATATCTATTTGCAATGCAGAGTCCTTTGATATATAATTCTGTATGACAATGATGCAATAATATAACTTGGGGAGATCGTGTAAATAGCTCTAATATAGAAGCATATAATTCCAAATTCCAAAGAGAAATGACACTAAATAATGCTATGTATATGAACGTAATGCAAAGTAATTTCGATTCGATGTTCTTCGTAAATAATAATAATTCTGAATTGGATTCGTATAACTGTGTATTCGTTGTGTGAGTAGATACGTCAGGAGGTTGATCGTGGACTAATCAAGGAGAAAATTTCGATAATAGAAACACAGATTTACAAAATACAGATATGCAGAATGTAACAAAAGAATTGAATGATAAAATAAACCAATCAAATAGATTAGTAAACTGAACTACAAATATAGTAAATTTGCTTGGATGAACAGGAAGTACAACAACGATATATACTGTTCCCAAAGGTAAAAAATTTATAATCACACAATTCATTATTAAGATGGAAACATCGTCATGATTCTTAACGTACCCTAGTGTTAGATTACAGATACGTTCATCAGGTTTAAGTTTAACACTTCAAAGACCATTATCTATAAGTACAGTATGAAATATGCAACTAATATCTCCCGAATGAAATTGATATCCGACAGGATGATTCCCAATAGTAGGAGATTTGGAACAGATAGATTTTAAGATAGTTAGCGGGTGAAGTAGTAGTGGTGCTGATTGTACTGCGAGCATATTATTATTCGGTATTCTTATTTAATTTCTAAAAATATATGACGATGACAACAGACGATACTACGACAGTCGATGAAAAGACGAAAGCAATCCAAGAGAAACTGGATGTTTTTGGCAAGAACTTCAAAACTTTTGATGTAGATGCAATGAAAACACATAAGCAAAATATCCAAAAAAATAATGTAGAAAGAATCATGGAAGCGACAAAGCAAGCGAACTTAGATAAGATTGCTTTAGAGAATGATCAGAACATAGAATCCTAGAGCTTTATATGGCAACCGATATGGATGAAATTGATAGAGGAAATCGAGCAAGAATTGAAAGATTGAGACCAGTGGATGTTGGATCATACGATAGAGAATGGAAGCAACTGCAACGAGAATTGTAGAATTATGAGCCAAGTCATTGATCAGTATCGTTTAGAAATGTATAATAGCACCTTCAAAGAAACACATAAAAAGCCAATAGATAAGAAGACAAAGATAGAGGTATGAAAATGACAAATACATCTTCATCTACACGGATCATTGATAGAAAGACTGGAACAGGTACTAGAAAATGAGGGGAATTTTTTAGCTTATATCTACTAGAAGATGAATAAAGCTGATCAACATCTTCAAAGGATAAACCATAATATATCTGTGTATGAAAACGGATTTCTCCAACATCCTGAAAGAGAAAAAGAAATAGCAACAAAACTAAAAATACTATATAATTGTCAGAATAATCTTTTGCAATTATTAGATAATAGTAAATGAGATACACAAACCACAATCAATAACTAATGGGCAGGGAAGCCCATTTTTTTGTAGAATCTTCTCTTGAATTCTTTTGAAAGAGTAGTAATAATCAAACCATATGTTTTACATTATATTTCACTTGATGAAATTAGCAAAGCAGATTGGAACAATCGCAAGTGTGATCTCGATAATCGCATGAGTGCGAACGTTGGTAATGTTTATGTCTACTCTCACCGCCAAAGTCAATCTCGTGCTAGAAAACCAAGAAGTCATCAAACAGGAATTCACAATAAACGAAACAGATCATAAAGCAATCTTTGCGACTCTTAACTGACGACAACCATACATCGCTTTTATCATCTCAAAGTTTAACCTTAACTAGAAACAGGATGCGGAAATTTGGACTAGGATTAGTATTCTTTTGATTAGTAGTGTTATGCCGAATAAGAAATAAGTAGCTTTATCATCTGATATTGCACATGGTCGATTGACGAACTGAATGGAAGCCATCCAAAACATATAGAATTATCAGACTTATTATTCTCGGAATTGTTGTTATTATAATGTTGTTTCTTACTTTCAAACACGTCCACTAATTTTATTCTTTAATATATTATCATGAACGCAACAAGTCCAAAGAAATCGTTTGATGTGACTGATTTTATCAATCTCATGAAAAACATCGGAATCTTTTTTGCTCCATTATTTGTGGCAATCGAGACAGCATTGAAATCAGGACAACCAGTACAACGATGGATATTGTGAGGTCTAGCATTTTCTTGTGGACTAAAATTCCTTGAGTATTATTATACAGACAACACCATAATTACTCCTGATGTGCTTGTTGATAGAAAAGAAATGGCTGATGCTTTACCTCCTACTAGTGACGTATGATAGATCCAAAAAATATGATAACCATGTATGTGAAATATGGAAACAGTAAAAATTTTTTCGTAACTCTGACTAATTCTGCATGAACTGCAATCAACTTAACAGGTGCAACAGTATTATTCACTGTCAAAAAAAATGCAGAACTATCAGAGACTGATCCTACGGATAGCAAAGCATTATTGGAAAAGACCATTACTGATTTTGATACTCCGAGAACGAATGGGAAATTCACACTTACTTTGTCTCCTGAGGATACCGCACAAATAGGACTCTGAGATTTTTCTTATGATTTCAAAATAACATGGAGCGATCAGAGTATCTACAACACAGATATTGGAGTAATTTCTATCGGGAAAGTATCCACACAAAGAAATCTTTATCCCACTTCTTAATCCATGAGAACATTAAACCAAATTGTCGCAACAAATTATATGCACATGGTGAAGTATACGCCTAGACAAATCACCATCCAAAAGGAATCGAAATACACACAAACAGCAGGTAACTGTTGGGTATATTCAGTATTGAATAATCAAGCTATGATGACAGGGATTGATGTAGCTCCTGACGAATTTAAGAACTATTTGAAGACATACTGATTCAGTCCTGAATGACCCATCGGGAATGATACGAAATACTCATGATCCTTGATGTGTGAATTTCTTAAGCTGAAAGGATACAACGTTTTTCTCGGCGAAATAGACGTGATGAAAAGTCCGAAATTATTTGCTGAAATGTTGTTGGCATGATATGCGTTTATATACACAAGAGATTGCCACGATAACGTGCTTGCTGATATTAGAGACAATGATGAAATCAATACAATCATAATAACCAAATGAGCTTGGCACGCAGTCAATCTATGTCTGATAAATAAAAAGCTTACGGAATTTGGTAGTCGATGAGATAACAATATCTATAATAATTTCACCTACGAAAATACTAATATTTTTATGAGATCAATCCAAGCGTGAGCTATTGTTGGGAAAGTAAGATTTCTTGATTTCAGAAAATAGTACCCAATTTTACTTTCTAATAAATAAAAACCATGTTTAAACGAGACCAAGTCCTCCAAACAAAAAACTTCTCTCCATGAGTAAACACAGACCAATTCATTATTCTTCATAGTACAGGTGTCCTATGAACGGAAGGAAATCTCAAGACATTACTAGGACAGACAGGAAGAGCGGTCAGCGTTCATTTTTTTATAGATAGGGAGGGCAAGGCATACAAACTTGCTGATCCAAAACAAATCACATGGCACGCAGGCGAGAGCTTTTGGGGTAATTTATGTCTAATGAATAGATACTCGATGGGTATAGAGGTAGAGGGGGTAGATGACTTCACCGATGCACAATTCAATAAAGTCATCGAACTCGTGCAGTATCTCAAGACTACTTTCAACGTTCCAAAATCAAATATACTGACTCATGCGTGTATCACTTGGGGATGATGTCGTGATATGAGATTGTGGGATGGGCATACTCATTCTAGGAAGACAGACATAAATAGGAATTTCCGATGAGCAAGGGGAATCAATTCGTTCATGGAATTCAGAGATAAATACTTCTCTTAAAAATCATTTGCAATTACAAAGAAGATAGATAATATATCGGTATATTTAACGATAAAAACACCGATGGAATTTGAGAATGATAATGTTGTCGTGAGAGTAAATGGAGATGAAATTTATGCACAGGACATAACGAACAGATATAATATGCCAACACTACTTACACGATCAACCAAATGAATCAGAAAAGCAAAAAAGAATATCATAATGGACTTCGATAATGATCGGAAGTTTTCGACAGTGAAGATATTGATGGATAGATACGGAATCAAGTACAGGAATTATTTAGATTATTCAGACTAGGAATGAAAGACAAGATACACGATCCATACAGGATGATATTGCAGATCATAGATTGCGTGAAACTCACGAAGACTATTCAGGATAAAAATAAATTGACCAAGTACGGCAAGTTATGATTCCACAGGAATAATGTGTATATGCGGAAATCATGAAGACGACCAGTGCCTGAAAAGTACCAAAAAATAATCAGGGAAATTTATGAAGAGCATAAACACGAGGAAAGTCTGCTCGTGAAGCAGATAGATAGATTATTAAAAAAAGACTTGCAAAAAGAAAAAGAATAGATAATGTTCAAATACCAAAAGTGCTTAAATCGTTCCGCCGAATGAAACTGGGTGCACTCTTGGCGGAGCGAGCCCAGTTTTATTGTAAACAATAAAAAACATGAAAAAAACATTTATCATCTACTGCGATTGGATCGACTACATGGAGGATATGTCTTTGGAGGAAAAATGACTACTATTTGATAATATAATGAAATATCAAAATTGACAAGAAATTTCAGAAATATGATGATTGAAATTTGTTCGGAATAAAATCAAGAAAGAATTAGATGAAAATAATAAAAAATGGGAAGAGATAAAAGAGAAGAGAACAATAGCAGGTAAGAATTGAGGTATTGCCAAAGCTAGCAAATGAAAGCAAAAGCTAGCAAATGCTAGCAAATGAAAGCAACATCTACCTGTTAGTGATAGTGTAAGTGTAAGTGATAGTGAAACTGTTAGTGAAATAAATACTTCAGCTAAAGCTGAAGAAGAAAATTCTTTGGTGGAAAAAGAAGATCTTAAAGAATTTTGAGATCACGAAATAAATGAATGTTTAGAAATAATTTGAAAATATAACAACTGAGTACTCGATTGAACGAAAGGCGAGCAGAGAATTTTCTCTAAAAATCTCATCGGAAAACTCAAAAAAATAGATTCCGTCCTCGCCTGAAAATTCACACGGCAGTCAATCCTCGAGATGATCCTCGAGATCGTTTCACAGGATCAATATCATTCCCACAAGATTTCATGACCAAAAAAGATACACTTCGAGCTTGCTAGCCTTATGCAAATTTGCAAAAAGAAAATGCAGGAGAAAAAAACGATAGGAGTGTTGCCATGAATCTAGTTTTATATCTTCCACAATAACCCATGAACGAAATTAAACTCCACAAGCAACTGACTCAGATTGAAACTTTTGACGGAATTCTATTCACGCCTGCAACTCCTGCGGAACTGGATAGAATGCTAGATGAAAGAAAATTTATACAGATCGGGGACGAAAGGATCGCAGTCCATCAGATCAAGAGGTACTATCCTCAGCAAATTTGAGAGATAGAATCCCATATCCTATCAAAGCCAAAAGATATACAGATCATACTGAGGGCAAGAGAGAAAGAGAAAAAAAGTAATGTTGGAAGATGATTCGATTCCATAGGAGAAATAGAGAGATATTTGGAGTCTAAGACCGAAGTAAAAAATCTCTAATTATCTCTTGCAATGCAAAAGAAATTTATTATAAGTAACTTGCAATCAGAAAACGAGTACCTGCATTGACAGGTTGGATGAGAGATAAAACACCCTAACAAACTCCTACCCTGATATAAACCCTTTTATTCATAAACTATCTGTCAGATGACAAAATGAAAAATCGTGAAGATTCACGGATCGAGAGAACGACAAGGGACAAATTGACCGATGTTCGCAATCAAAATTGAAATGGAAAATTGAGACGTTGGAGAAGTAAACAAGAAAACATCAGATGCATTCAAGGTATGAGATGAATTGGAGTATGAAACAAAGAATGACGAGAAGTATTGAATGAAAATTATTGAGAAAAAGAAAGAGCAAAACAACCAAAAGAAAAACGGATCATGGCAACAAGAAGATCCGAAAGTAAAAATGATTTGATTCGCTTTGAGCTATGCGAAAGACTTACGATCCTGACAAGGAGACACAGCGAACATGGAGAAATTGTTATCACAAGCTGATTCAATGTTTGCATGGATGCTACTACAACTGGATTTTTTGAAAAAGCTCGAAAAGGATGTTGTCCAGTCAGCAACAAAACAAAGTGAACCAATTACAGATTCCCAAGTAAAGTACCTGCATGGGCTTTGGAATGAGATCGCAATCGACTCATGAATACCAATGGATGAATGCGACAAGATCAGGAGACAATTCATGAAAGACAAATTTGGAGTAGAGACATCCAAGGACATGACGAAAGAGCAGGCAAGTAAATTTATTGAGGATCTAAAAAGCTCAGACTCAGAACTAAAAAAGCTACTCATCGGGAGCAAGAAGAAAGCAGACGATGATTGACTTCCATTCTAAGCAAGACAAACTGCTCGAGAAACTTCACGAGCCGATCAACAAAGAAAGTATAATCCAACATATCCACAATCTCCCCGAGAAGAAAGTCAGAAAAAAATATAATTGAAAGAGATACTTTCATCGCAGGGGAGATGATTACAAAACATTTTAGCATTTTACTTTATACCATGCCAAACATTATAGAAAACATCAAATCCCTAGCGGATGTTATGAATACCATGGATCAATTAAACGATCCACAGTTTATCGAGGAGCAATGATTATCAGAGGAGGATGTGACTAACATATCCCAGGAGCTTATTGCCCAATTGGAAGTATATAAGTCCGAAGCCAATGACTATGTCGCTTATCAATTATCCAAGAGACAGGATGCACTAATCATGCTCAACGGAAGAGACATCGAGATTAAGAGATTGACCGAGCTTATGAATTGAGACAAAAAGAAAGTAGAGAGAATCGAGAAGTGGATCGATTACATTCTACAAACATTTAAAATAGAGAAAATGGAGACTGAACTCAATAAGCTATCCTATCGTAAATCTGAATCAGTAGAATTTGTTGACGAAGCACTAATCCCCGAGAAATTCAAAGTAATAAAGGAGACAACAAATATCAGCAAGACAGAGATCAAGAACGCACTGAAGCTATGAGAGTCAGTACCAGGGGTAATAATCAAGATCACTCAGAATTTACAAATTAAATAAACATGCAGCTATTATTTTTTGATACTGAAACGACTGGCTTCCTCCAGGCTTGAGGTAGGATAATACAATTCTGAGCGATCTACTGATTTTATGATAAGGAGAAGGAGGAATTCCACACGGAAAGAATCATCAACCAATACATCAATACTGATGCAGAGATGAGCGAGTGAGCTTTCAAAGTGCATGGGATATCCAAGGAGAAAATATCCATATTCAAAAAGATGGATCACTACATCAGAGAATTCCTGGCATATATCAACAAGGCGGATCGGGTGATAGGACACAATATAGACTTTGATCTCTGAATGCTTAAAATGGAATGTGAAAAATGCTGAGTAAGTTTTGATCGGCAGAAAATAAAAACAGTATGTACCATGAAAACTCAATGAGTGGTTGATTATTACTGAGCAGGGAAACGACCAAAACTACAAGAATTACATACAAAAATATTCAACAAAGGATTCGAAGATGCACACGATGCCATGTCAGATATTACGGCAACGAAAGACTGCTTCTTGGAGCTATACAAGCAAGGGAAGATTGTTTTATTCTAACACAGATATGATGGAAGTCCAAGACATGGTAATCAATATCTTTGAGTGAAGACCATATACTAGGAATTCACGTACCGATCTGTATTGTGACATTATGGAGAAATTTTATGAGTGTGTATTCACTGAGGAGCAGAGAATCAAAATGAGGAAACTCCCTTTTGAATCAGTCACAAGATCAGCGAGGATCGTGCAACACAGAGCTGAATACGCACCAAGCGAAGAGATACAGATTGAGAGGGAGATCAAGGAAAAGACAATCAGAGAAAAATATTGAAATGGTAGGGCATATTTGGAATCAGTCCTCAGTAAGAACAAGGCAAAGTATGAAGAGGAAAAAAGATAAACTTTTAATTTTTCAAAGTGTATCATGAGTATATTAAGACGACTAGGCTTTCTCCCCGAGAAACCAAAGCCACAACAGAAAGTACATACGATGAATCTTCCACCTATAACGGATGAAATGGTAAAAATACCAAAGAAATTCCCACAATTTGCACATCAACATAGATCAGCAGAAGATTTCGAGGAGAAGGAAGAGGAGAAAAAAGAAGAGCCAAAACCAATTGATCCTGAGAAAGAAGCAAAAAAAAAACTGATCGGGAAAGGAAACCTCATGGAACTTATTCGTGATTTCGATAGAGTACAGCTCAAGAGATGAATTAGAAATGCTGAAGTACCTGATAATAAACCAAGAGATCATTTCCGCTGAGATATAAATAGGATTGTAAAGATGTCAAAAGAAGAAGTAGATCACGAAAGAGGCAAAAGATATTTAAAAAATATGGACGAGGTCTTTGATCATTTTAACCATAACAAATCCACATGAAACGTTTCGGAAGAATCGTAAGAAGTTTGGTAATTATCTCGGCACTTGTCCGAGGATGAATAAGAGTATACTCAGCATTCCAACCACCAAAGGCATTGGAGGATATGACTATCTCCGAGCTAAGTGGGATGAAAGCAAACTTAGATCAACAATTATCAGGCATCCAAGAGCAAGAGAAAACTATATGCTGAATGATAGTATGTGAGCAACCAAAGGAGGTGGATACATGAACGACAAATACTGCCACATGACCAATTCAGCAAGTAGATGATTTCCTAAAGCTCCCGTAGTAAGAGCCAAAACTGCTATACAAAAGACCTATACGCAATTGATATTAAGGGATGATCAAAAGGAAATAGCTGAATATCTACTATCGAAAAATAACGATATAAATATGGTAGCTACTTTCATAAAAGAATCATGATTGAATCCATACGCAGTATGATCGGTAGGAGAAAGATGAATGTGTCAGCTTATGCCAAACGCAACCAATAATGTATGGATCGATGATCTCCAACGATCAGATTGGAAACGACAGGCGGATCGTTGCGTGGATAAGCGACTAGCCGTGAAAGATAAAAACATACGAACAGCCTACAAAATCAGATTTAAATATTTAAGATAGTACATGAATATATTCGGAAGAATAGTATTGATTATGCTTAAGCTATGTATGCTCTGAGCGGTAGTCCTTCTCGTGATGAATGAGCTGACAGCCGATGATAAATACGCAGTCTACATGTTGTCCGATATAGGCTTTTGATTTCTATTGGTGGGAATTATGATTTTATTCTATAATAAGTGGTAGCATGAAATTAGATAAAGAAAGAAAACTAGAAAAAATCTACGAAGTAATTGCAGATAAGACGCTTAGTTTTGGGTGTATAATTGATAAATGTATCACACAGAACTGAAAAGCTTTTTATGCAAAAAGTATGTTTTGAGGAAAGCTTTTTTGAGATTTTGAAGAGAGGAAAGACTGACCGTCAGACAAGATAATCTGACACCAAGTAATGATATGAGATATATTGGATTGGATAGAGAAAAAATTTAAGCTAAATATAGAAGAATTTGACGAACTAGAAAGTTTATTTATCTTGTGGAAAGACAAACGCAAGTCAATAGACGACCAGTCAGACGAATGTATTGATTTTATATATTCATGTATTCTATAATGAAAAAACATCAACCACTATTCGCCAAGGAAGAATTGATTCGGTGAGATAGTGTACAAGAAAAACGTAAGAAAGTAGCCAAGATGTTATTCGAGTGAGAGATGCGTAGGTTAGAATCAGAAATATATAAGTCGTGAGATGTTTGAGATGCAATAGAGGCATTCGATAAATTCAGAGCAAGGATCAGGAGAATAGTCAAAAGATTTTAATTCTTTAATTTCCAAATGAAAATCCTTTAATTCCCTAACCAAGAGAGCAGATGAAAGCAGTCAAGTGCAATAAATGTGATAAAGAGGCAACTAAACATATAAAGGCAGACTTAGACCTACCAACACTCCATTACTGCGAACAACATTACTTAGAGTTTATAGTAGAACGATACGCTTTATTTGATAATGATTAGAGATGGAAGCACCAAAGAATAGAGAGATAACCGAATTTGGTAAATTTCCAAACATAATAAGAAAACACACAAGACATCTATATCGGCGAGTAGAGAATGAATACTTATTGGAATACTACTGAACATTAAGAGGGGATAGATATAGAATAGCACATACAGAATTTTGATATAAACAAACTCCAATATGAAATACTAAACCGTATGTGTGAAAAATATCTGACAAAGATTTACAAAATTATCTAATACTTAATTCCTAAATTTTAACCTTTACTTCCTCACCAAACAAATGATGAATAACAAATACAAGATAATACTTCATCTTTGTGCAGATACCTGAAGCGATAGCAAACCATACAGAGATGCTTGATATACTGTAATCTGTATTGGGAAAGATATAGGCGTAGAAAACTATCACCCACCTAAGAATGTCTATTGAGTGATTGCTAACCCACCCTGTTTAGAATTTTCCAGAGCTAGAACTGGTGGCAAACCAAGACTATGAGAAGATGGTATGCGTTTAGTAAGAGAGTGTCAAAGAATTATTGATGAGTGTTGAGAATTGAAATTCCGAGTTATGGAAAATCCTGCTACTGGTGCATTAAGAAATTATTTGGGGAAGCCACAATATGAATATCAGCCACGATGGTATGGTAGTCCACGAACTAAGAAAACAGCATTATGGGGAAACTTCAATATCCCACAGAGAGTATATACCAAGCGAGAAGATGTGCCTAAAAATGAAAACTTATGGGTTAGAAAAAGGAATAGAGTGACAGAGAACGATAGATACACAGGGAAACCAGAGATGCACACATTACACAAGTCAGCATATAAACATATCACAGAATTTCATTGTTTACCAGAACCACAAAGTGATATGGAGATGAGGTCGTTATGTTCACAGAAGTTTGCTAAAGAGTTTTACTTACTAAACCAGTAATGATGAATAACAAAGACTTAATAGAGAAGGTGCAAGCCATAATTATGTTTATAGAATGAAATAGTCCTAGTAAACGAAGAGACAAACAAATTCATAGTATGTTAGAGAAGTTATGGAGAGAACAATTATTAGCCCCCACCACCACCACAGAAAGCAAAGAAGCAGATGGAGAATGGATTGAGTTAGCTTGGAAGCAATATTGTACCGATGAAGCACGAGACCGACCTAAGCGAAAAGAAAAGTTTAAGCAAGCCATCCTCTCCAATCTCCCAAAGACAAACGATAAGAGGATTGATGAGTTGATTGAAAAATATAAAGAATTTGAAGATTTTATGTACAACTCTATAGATGAATTACATTCAAAAATAGTTAAAGACCTTACTAGCCTCAAATCGCCAACCACTACAGATGAGGTATGGGAATGCAATCTATGTCCAGAGTGCTGAGAACATTATCGTGCTTGTTGATGTGCAGTACAATCGCAAGTAGACCTGGAGAAGCCAAGCGAGAGTGGGGAATGTAAACACGAAAGCGATGATAATGTGTACCTATCAATGCCACCACCAAGGAGAGAGAAAAAATACTCACCACAAACAATCGCATTAGAAAAAGAATTTGATAACGATTAAGAAAACACTAAATTCGAGAATAATCTCTTGAAACATCAGATAAAGAAATCTATCGAGATATGCCAAGATGAATTACACACGAGAGAAGTAGTATTTGCCAAAAAATCTCCGACCTTGATGTCGCAGAAGATTACAGAAATGGCATTAGTAATAAATATATTGGAAAAATTTTTAACTTTTTTGTAGGAAATTATGGAGATATTAGAATTCAAATACTTCTCTACCAACGATCCTTATGATGTAAAATGGGAAGCGTGGTCAAGAGTCTATGAATATCCCTTTGTAATCAAGTGGTTGCAAACTATAAAATTGGAGAATCATGGGGAGGAATGGGATTATCCAAGAATCCACAATACAGGTTGTTGATGAGGTGCTATACATTTACAGTTTGCCGAAGGATTAGAAAAGTTTTGAAATTTAACAAGCTCAGATACAGACGGCAGGCGAGATTGAGGACTACCCAATAACTATAAAACCTACGATATTCTGAAACAATGTGGTTTTCAGTCAGAAATAGTGTTGTGTATTTCTACCCTAGAGCATTTGAGCGATCAAGTATTAGCCATCCAAAACTTATTGGATGCCACAAAAGACTGATGATATTTGATAATAACGCTTGATTGCCCTCCAATAGACTTAGTAAAAATAGAGGACTTTCTGTGAGTGAAATGCGAAGATGTAGAAGACAGACTAGATACTAAAAACTGAGTAATACCAAGCATATTTGAGAATATAAATGTGATCAAATTAGTAATCAAAAAATAGTTTTATTCCGAATATATGAAATGCAAATCTGTATTGTAGCTAGCACGAGACCTAATATAATCAAGCAATATGGCTTAATTAGGCAATGTATTGATCAAAAAATAAACTATTATGTTCTGCATACATGACAGCATTATTCAGAAAATATGTCGGGAAATTTTTTCGGGGAATTGGGACTACCTACACCCGACATCAATCTATGAGTGAGTGAATCAAATAGAGTAGATCGTATGATCGAGATACAAAGCAAGCTCAATAATATGCGATGAAGTGGTGCGAAACCATCAATAGTAATTGTGCAATGAGATACCGACTCTGATATAATTGTTGCTATCACTGCGAAGATGATGGGAATAAAGGTGGCACATAACGAAGCAGGCATTCGTAGTAATTCAGACATCCCTGAAGAGTACAACCGCAGGATAATAGATCAGATTTCAGACTATTTATTTGTCCCAACTGAGAGAGACTACGAGAGAGTAATAACAGAGTGATTAAAAGGACAGATATATTTAACTGGGAATACCACTTGCGACTGCATAATGGATCAAAAATATATACTACCTAATAACAAATATATTTTTATGACCTTGCACCGTGATTCAAATGTAGATGATAAAGAGGTATTTGAGAAGATATTAAGCGATCTTGTGAAATTCCAAAATGCTACAAAAATACCAATTATATTCTCAGTACATCCTAGAACAATAAAAATGATCAATCTATTCTGATTGAATCGACTTACAGATATGTTTGTATTGAAAGAGCCACTATCATATTCCGATACTATCAGGCATATTTCTTGAGCTGAATTTATCATAACGGACTCAGGCGGTATTCAAGAAGAATGCTGTATCCTAAAGAAGAAATGTGTCATCATGCGTGACTCCACAGAAAGAGCATACATCGGTAGTGTATTACGAAAATGAGATTTATTCAAAGCCATTGCAAAACTAAATAAGATTGATTCATCAAAAATAAAAAATATATTCAACCCTATGAAATACAAATCAATATCAAAAAAAATTTTATCTATCATCCTCGCAAATGGACTTTCGTAAAGACCTAATCTTCTTCCTGAGGAAGATAGAGAGTGGAGAAAATTTCACGCTAGTCCGCTACGGCGATGGGGAACACATGCTTTGTGATGGAATAGATGTCGGGAAAGGCACGCAAGCCGATGTTCAAGATCATTGGACAAGTAAGTGAAAGACAAAACTCTGAGAAGAACTATCAAAGACATTAGATATAACTGACGATAACTTTCGATATGCTTTGCCATGTGATTGTTGTGCTCCTGTTTGCAAGCAATGGTATTTGGAGCGTATCAAAAGCAAAAACATAACCTTTGCAAATGTGTTTATCAATGCTAATTATCAACCATTCAAAAACCGATTACTCGGATTGAAAAGAGAAGTGATGCTGATAGCAAACTATGAATGAAAGGATAAAACATATCCGTTCCCAGTGAAGCAATTTATATCAATACCTGATGATTGTGTAAATTATTTCGAGAAAAACTATACACAAGATGCTGATATGTATACGAAACTGGCAAAAAGTGTACACGATCAATTATTCTTTGTGTCAGCATGACCGATGGCAAATATAATAATCTTTGAGATGTTCAATGCCAATCCCGATAATACATATATTGATCTAGGAAGTGCATTGGATGAATTTACAAAAAATCGTATCACCCGTTGATTCCAAAATGCGGAATGAAAATATGCTAGTAGATATTGCAGGTTTTAGTTTATCAATTCCCATTATGGAAAGAAAAGAAAAATTCCAATCAGGAGATATTACTGTAATACTCTCGCTGTTCAAACGTCCACACGCTATTGAGGAACAGATTAAAGCTATTGAATGACAGACAGTGAAGCCAAAGGAAATTATCATAATCAATAATGGTTGCTTCTCTCCGATTCCCGAATGGATTAAAGAGAAATATACAATCATAGAAAACAACGTAAACTTCGGAGTCCGATTCAGATTCACTGTGGCTTTGAATGCTACGACAAAATATGTAAACGTTATTGATGATGATACTATCCCATGAAGTAAGCGACTAGAAAACTGTCTGAATGAGAGCGAAAAGCAAAGATGATTGTATGGTACAATCGGTTGTAGGTTTGGAACAAGAAGACGATGACAGGAACGCCGACCTGATGATCCAGTAACACGAAGAGAACACTACTATTCATACAATAGATACTGATGGGACAATAATAATGAACAAACAAGAGAAGCTGATTTGATATGACATTCACGATTTTTTGAGAGGGAATTTCTATCAAAGGCATATTTTGCAGAGCCTATCCCTGACAGTCCGTATTGCGGGGAAGATATGCGATTCAGTTATACATTGCAGAAATATATGTGATTATGATCCTATGTACCTCCACATCCTGCATGAGATATGGAAATGCGATGAAGTATAAAGTGATGGGATTTATGAACTAAGAATGCAAGCCGAGTAGAGCATTGAAAGTGAGATGACGACATATACGATAATTTCTACAAATATATCAGACAGAATGGTTTTAAGATTTTACTAGAAAGATAATGACTGAAAAAGAATTGGACGAATTCCTACTTACCAATATGTGTAGAACTGAAAAATGATCCGATAAATTCGGTGTAGAAAGAATAAGGATATTCCATATTCTCCTATCGGACGTCTTCCATAAAATGGAAACAATCTTCGGAAGATTTTCTGAAAAATATATGGATGAACTTCTCTATATCGGCAAGGCACGGAATACGCTTTGTCCTGAACTACACTATCAATCAAAAGAATTAAAGAATCATATTTATAACATCATAGTAAAATACAAAGAGGACAAACAAAAAACTTTATCCACTGACAGCTAGAAAAAATGGACTTCAAAAATCAGAAAGATATGTTTATCTATGTACGACTACATAGCGACCACAAGTCAGAAGTATCAGGCACACCTATCTATTCTCCAAGACCAGTAAATTTCGCTCATATCTTGGGTAAGTGAATGCACAAAAAATATATGCTTGATCCAAATAATATCATCATCGTGGCGAATGAACAAGAACATCATGGCATTGATAAATTAGCGAATGGCAACAAATATATCATTGAGCAGGAACTCAAAAAAGGCAATAAGATAACAGTAGATTTCTTGTTGAATTTACAACCAAAAAAGCAATAAGGTGGATATTTATTTCATAGACAATCAACATGGAACTCAAAGACATCATCCCACAGCTATTCTCAACGCTCTTTGTATTCAGAGATAATGTTCATAATTTACATATCAATTGCAAATGAACAGGAGCTATGTATTACCATAAATACCTATGAGAAATATATCAACGAGCTGATGATCAATTGGATCGGATTATGGAGAGAGGAAGATTTTGGGATATTGATACGCCTACGCAATACGCAGAGATACAAATCGCCAGTAAACTAGAAGCTTATCCAACAATCGAAAAGGATGTAAACCTTCAGAAAAAAATAATGAAACAGGATATGGATTATTTGGAGTGATTCCTCAAAGTATGGGAAGAGGCATCAATCAAATTTGATGGCGTAGTGAATACCAAGATTATTGATTTCAGGGATCAGCTAGGAACATATATCTATCTGAACAACCTTGAATTAGGAGTGTAGTTTATTTTTATCTTTTTATTATATATTCATGGAAGAAATCAAAAAAATTCGGGAAGAACAAACTCCCGAAGTTAAGCAAACAGCTATCGATTTGATAACAAACGATAGACCAGAGGCAGTCATTTTGGTTACAAACATTATGATTGAGAAGTTTAACGAACTAGGGGAAGAAGTCCCTGAATACGAAAAACTAAATGAAATGGTAGAAGAATTATTCGCTTCCTTAGTTACTGTTGCAACACCAACAGACGAAGAGCCAAAGGACGAAGCGACAGATGTAGATGCTGATACTCCACCCGAGACAGCAGATGCCAATGATGCTAACGAGGAATAGCATATACTTCCTGCCATGAGGCAGGATATGGTGGGAATGGGAAAGCTACCCGATGGTGGCGAGATAATCAACCTCCTTACAAGAGAGAGGACATTATGTCGCCGAACGTTCGAGACGTTCACCCACCCGATATTATTTATCAGAATTATTATATTGAAAATGGATATTGTCTACGTCTTACAAGAATGATATTATGATTGCATGGAATTGAGAATATCATTGAGATCACTGAAAAATATCCCACACGGTAAAGTATTCATCGTATGATATAAACCTGACCGAGTAAAGAATGTTATCCATATCCCATGCGAAGATAATGATTGGAGAACGCCATACGCAAACGTAGAGAAGAAACAAATAGTAATATGCAACGATGAAAGGATCAGTGCTGATTTCATATTTATGAATGATGACCACTACATATTGAAACCTATTTCAGAGATAAAGTATTACAAGCGATGAACAGTATTAGATCATGCAAAAAATGTATTGGAAAGGCATTGATTTGATTATTATTACAGGACTATATTACTCATAGATAAAGTATTTCCATGATGAGATAGTTACGAGGTACATACACCGATTGTCTTCAATAAAGAAAAGCTACTTCATATTATGGATATTTACAAAGACTCCATTGCACAAAAAAGAAGCCTCTATTGTAATCATTACAAAGTCCAGTGAGAGACATTAGGAGAAAAACTTGACTGTAAACTGTACGATGGAGAAAAACTGCAAGTGGAAGAAGATCAGATATTTTTGTCTAATGATATCTATACAGCAGAAAAAGATTCATTCAGAAATTTTCTTTATCAACTATTCCCTACACCATCAGAATACGAATAATGTTTTAATTCCTTATGAAAATATAATGCCAGTAGTATTAAAGAATCCTGAATGCCCATATTGCGGATCGCACAAAAACGTAAATGGAGCAATAGCAACATGTGCCATTGGATGAGTGTTGTGTATCTTTGGAATAGTATTCCGACCATTATCACTAATCTGATTGATTATCTTGGTAGCAGGAATCGTTCAAGCATCGACAAGCAAAAGTAGGTATTGTAGTGATTGTCATAAAACATGGACAATCAAGACCGAAGAGCCAGTAGAAAACGAAACGAAAGAATAATAGAAATATCCTACAATAAGAAAAACCTACCATCACTGGCAGGTTTTTTTGCGACAGATTTATTCTTCGTCAGAATAAACTTTTTGTACGTTTTTGGCTTCTAGTCATTTTCTGCCTTCTCCGATTTCGTATTCTACGACATCATCTTCTGCAATACTACCAATGACATTACTACCATGTACGAATACATCCTTTCCATCATCCATTGGTTCATCGGGATTGATGAATCCAAAGTTCTTCGCTTTATCGAAGAATTTTACTACTCATGTTGCCATTACTGCTGTGAAAGAAATAAAATTTGAGCGTCAGACTCAAGGAGAGAATATCAAACCATAAAATGAATTCAATACCAGTTTTCTGTCTGTTTCCGAATACTTTATTTCTAATTTTCCCTTGCTTTCTTGGTAAAAAAAAATACATAGTAGCCGATGAAATTTATACCTGAATATGTAGAGAAATGGAATACTACAAATCAATAGCACATTACGCAGAAGAGAAAGGTATTGATTGGAGGACAGCCAAGAGACTTTTGACTAACAAGCAAATCGTGGAACTCGAATTCAAACGCCAAAAAGTAATCCTCGACATGAATGACATAATCAGATTTCTTTTACTTAACATAGGACAACATCCCCTCAAGCAGAACAAGCAGTAGAGTATGGAGTATATTTTAGTTCATTATATATCAATATGAAGTCTAGCCAGTTATCATTCCGATGAAAAAACCCCAGGAGTATTACGGATGAGAATCTTGATCTATTAAAGAAATCCTTACAGAAAGATTCCGACTTCCTGAAGAAGAGAAAGATGTTGGTCAATCATGTGGGAGACCAGTACATCGTCTATGCAGGGAATCAGAGACTCAAATGACTGATAGCACTATGATATGAAGACATCCCTGATGACTGGATCGACATCGATGAGGATCTGGCAGAGGACATTATGGAGGAGAGAGCTATCAAGGACAATGTGGAATATGGAGAGCGAGACATCCAATTGATTAAGGATAATTTCACATTGGAGCAGATCAAAGCGATGGATCTACCAGCGATGGAAATAGACATGGAGATATTCAATGATGACAATCCCGAAGAAGATGATATAGATGCGGGGGGGGGGCAAGGAAGTGCAACCGCAAAGATTGTCCAGGTTGGAGATATATTCCAGTTAGGTAACCATAGGATAATGTGTTGAGATAGTACAGTAAAGGAAATGGTAGACAAACTCATGGATGGCAAGAAGGCAGACATGGTGTTTACTGATCCGCCTTATTCAGTAAATTATGAAAAAAAACAAAATGAAGTATTGGGCAACAAAAAATACAATCACATAGAAAATGATGATATGACAGTAGGAGACATTGCAAAAGATATTCGGAAGCCAGTATTTAAAAATCTATACGACAACGCAAAAGACGACTGTTCTTTTTATTTAACAATGCCTCAGTGATGAGATCAGATGATGATGATGATGATGATGATGATGGGCGAGAACTGGCAGGTTAAGCACGAACTAATACGAGTGAAGCCAACCCCAGTATTTTCAATGTGAAGATTAGATTACGATTATAGGCATGAGCCAATAGCTTATTGATGGAAGAAGAACCACAATTTTTATGGGAAATGAGATTTTACAAAATCTGTTTGGGAGATATGAAGAGATTCAGATTGATCTCATCCGACAATGAAGCCAGTTGCACTTGTAACAAATGCAATTCTAAATTCTTCTAAGATACACGATATGGTGATAGATTATTTCTTATGATCAGGATCGACACTTATTTCCTGTGAGGCAAACAATAGAGTTTGTTTATGAATGGAATTTGATCCAATGTATATTGAAGTAATCATCAAAAGATTCCATAAATACTCTAATTGAGAGAAGGAAATTAAGTGTCTAAACAGGGACATTGACATAAGCATTATTTTATCTGATGAGTCTTAAAAATCCATGCAGAGATCAAAACGAGATTGGAAAAGTCTTTATTTTGAATACTTGACTTCTGACCAAGAAGAAGTCTTTGCTTTTCTAAAACAGAAAGGAGTAGCTAGCAAGGAGTCAAAAGGAATCAGTGGTGCGATGGCAGAGCAGTCAAAATGATGGTATGTAAAAAAGCAAGCATTCAAAGATAGAGTGATGGATATAGCCATCAAAAAATTAGAGAAGACTACCGCAGAGAAGATATACAAACCATCTCTCAAGGAGCTTTGAGAGATGCACCAAAGGGCTATTGCGGTGACTAAGATAGCATTGAATGGATTGACCATAGAGAAGATAGGGAAGGATGGTAAGAAAATATGGGTAATTGATCCTAGTGCAGTCAAAATTTCAAAAGAGATCAAAGATCTATGGGAGATCATCAAGGTCGAGAAGAAAGAGCCAACGAAATACATTGAAGACCTAACACCACCGCAGGCAGTGGAGCTGACTGACAAGCAGAAAACTATATTGGAAAGATTTAGAAAAAAGAAAAAATAATATGCAGGATATTGATACTGAACGACAAGAGATGGTAAACGATCCGAAACTCAGGTCGTTAATTTTGCCTGATTATCCGATGGACTGGTTGGACTTCTACTTCTGCGATTCATTTGGTACACCATTGGATTACGAAGATATTATTGAGCGACTGGAACAAGGAAAGAATCTGATTCGGTTTGGATATAGATGATGTGCAAAGACATCAATCATCCGCAAGATGATATGTAAATGGATAGCCACCAAGAAAAAATCGTTTTTCAGGCGGACATCATACGATATACAGAAAGCAGAAGAGAATATCACATCCATCTCCAATATGCTGATTGGATCAGATACGAGTGTCTTCAACTCTGACTATGGCAGACTATACTACAACGAACAAAACTCATTCTCTATATTCAAGCAAAAAGAACAAAAGAGGACATCGGGATTCAATACAACAAATGGTATTATCGTGAAAGCAAACTCCATCAAGAAATCAACCAGATGATTAAACATTTTCCTTAGGGATAAGTCCATGAGACCTGATTGTGATATACTGGATGATATTGATACAGACGAAAACACAGAAAATCCAAAGACCATTACCAAGACATACAACAAAGTCAAACTAGCAATCTTCTGATGATCCACAGGGCAGAAGATTATTTTATGAAATACAATAAATGAGGATGGAGTATTACCAAGACTGGCAGAAGATTACAAAGACAACAAAAAACGGAAGATAGTCTATACAAGGTTTATAGAGAATGGCAAACTGCATCGACCTGAGAGATTCGTTATGGATGAAGCTACAGCAGACAGAATCAATGCAGGGATAATCAATGAAGAAGAGAAAGTCCAATCATTGGAATGAATCAGAAAGGAACAATGAAGAGATTTCTTCGGTGCTAACTACTTACTCGAGCCACTGAGGAATGATGTACAGATCATCGAGGAGCAATGGATTAGATACGAGCAATATCAGCATATTAACTTTGGAGACCTCACATACATTTCAGTCGATTCGGCTGAGTCCGACAAAGACGGTACTGATCCGATAGGTATAACCATAGGAACGAAAATCAGGGAAACAGGCAAACGGAATCTCAGGCATTCAGAAGAACTCAAAGGCAGGCAAAAGGATTTGTGAAGGATCGGTGAACGCTTGGCATGGCTCTACAAGGAATACAAAGCAAATGGCATGGTTATAGAGAACAAGGCGTGAGGTATTACGCTCAGAAAGTTTCTCATTATGAAATATCCACGAATGCAAATCTTCCTCTATGATCCATGAAAGATGAGTAAGATCGGAAGACTTAGACAATGCCAACCATACATCGAATGATGACGAGTGGTATTCTCACCCGACATAGATCAAGCATTTATCAAACAACTGATAAAGTTCCCTAATGTTCAATTCGATGACAGGACGGATTCTATGACAGCATTGATTCTCAAATTCATATACCAACTCAGGCAAGCAGAAAGACAAAACATAAAATCTCCCGACCAAAAATCTGTTGAATTGCCCAATAAAAATGATATACCCACAGAAAAGAAGTCAATAAGCAAGGCTCAAGAGCTAATAGATAAATACAAATGAGAATCAATTTCTTTTACCAAAGATTTCTAAAAGATGGCTCTAATCGACAAAATCAAAAGTGCAATAAAAGCTTTCTCCATAAATAGCGATGAGCAACAGAAGACGAAGTTTTTGTTTATCCGTGAATCGGGATTTGGTACAAAACAAAGCAACGGTTTTTTGTTTGAGGAATACTCAGACAGATTCAAAAGCAAATATGAGAGACAACAATTATTTATGAGGATGGATAATGATGGACAGGTCTTCCAAATGAGGAACGCTATCGCTTTGACCAAATCAGCAACTAATTTCTTCGTTGATCCATTTACTGAAGACGATAAAGAGCCAACCCCACAAGATAAAGTTATTGCAGACTTTGTACAAGATGCGTTATTCGAGAAACTCAATCAGTGATTCAAATGATTATTGGACGATATAAACCTCTATGTTAGAGATGGTTTTTCTTTGTTTGAATTGTATTTTGAGAAAAAAAATGGTTGATTCTATCCACAATTGACTAGAATAGCTTGTGAGACAGTCTTCAGACGAAGAACATCAGAAGATGAGCCATGAATACAACAACTTGCTTACTATCCTAAAGGTAAAGAAGAGACAGATGATCCTGAAGCGAACGAATGATTTTGTACTATCAATGTCCCTGCAAACAAACTAATCCTTTTCAATATCAATGCTGAATGAACAAACTACGAAGGATGGGGATTGTATCGTAAGATAGCAAAAGACCGATTCTTCAAAGATAAATTCGAGAACTATCATGCAGTCCTCCAAGAGAGATTGGCAATTCCACCATTGAAAGTGAAAGTGCCACAATGAACGCTTGACGATGAAGTAGCAAAATATAACGAAATAGCAAAGAATATGAGAAGCCTAGAGAGCGGATATGTTACTGAATATCTTGATCCTGATAAAGGTACAGCATTAGTCGGCTATGAATGGATGCAGACAAATATCGGCGACAACGCAAACAAACTACAAGAAGCTATCCAACAATACCAACAAAATATCAACGACATCTTCTTCGAGCAATTCCTCTATCTTGGAAAATCAGAGAAATGATCATACTGAATGGCTAGTACATCAACAGAATTTTTCTATCAAGCGGTCAAATGATACTTGGAAAAAGATGTTGAGATCATCAATAGATATTTGATTCCAAAGATTGTGGCATTGAATTTCGGTGAAACAGAGAGAATGCCAAGACTGAAATTCTGACAAGTTTGATTCGTTGATGTTACGGCATTCGGAAAATCAATGGCAGAGATGGCGACAGCATGAGTTATCAAACCAAACTACGAGACAGAAAATCATATCAGACAACTCCTCCATCTCCCTGAGATGAGTGAGGAGGAATACAACTCTATCGCAACAACCCCATCAACAGCAATAGATACAAACAAAAAGCCATTGGATGTAGGCGATGATGGGGAACAGCCATCAGCTGCGGATCAAGAGAAAGCACAGGCAGCTAAACAAGAGGCAGACGATAATATCCAAGCAAGTCAGCCAAAAAAAAAGCAAAGT
>Ga0209083_1000797_pt1 | contig 42083 bp, 41 predicted proteins | sample AM7aDNAmetaG_FD_184132 | JGI IMG/M metagenome (GOLD analysis project Ga0209083, IMG submission 184132) | Freshwater microbial communities from Finland to study Microbial Dark Matter (Phase II) - AM7a DNA metaG (SPAdes) (version 3) | ecosystem: Environmental > Aquatic > Freshwater > Lake ... | reverse complement strand
TTATTGTTATTGAACATAATATGGATTTAATAAAAAGTTCTGATTATGTAATAGACATTGGCCCAGAAGGAGGAGATAAAGGTGGGGAAGTCATAGCGAAAGGAACACCAGAGGACGTTGCCATGAATGAAAAATCTTACACAGGTAAATATTTAAAAAGAGCTCTTAAAAAGTAATATTTTATGAATTTTTCAGAATACAAAAAAATAAATCTTCCAGATGAATCTGGAGTATATTTGTTCAAAAAAAACAAAACAATTTTATATATAGGAAAAGCGACATTATTAAAAGATAGGGTAAAAAGTTATTTTTCAAATGATTTGATAGCAACTCGCGGGCCGCTTATTGTTGATATGGTATTTCAGGCTGATAATGTTGATTTTATTAAAACGGACTCGGTTCTCGAAGCTTTAATACTTGAATCAAATTTAATTAAAAAACATCAGCCAAAATATAATACAAAAGAGAAAGATGATAGAAGTTACAATTATGTCGTTATTACAAAAGAGGAGTTTCCAAGAGTTTTAATAGAGCGTGGAAAAAATTTGCAGAAAGAATCATATTCTCAAATTCTTAAGAATTTAAGAATATCAAAAATATATGGGCCATACACAAACGGAAGCCAACTAAAAGAAGCATTAAAAATTATTCGCAAAATATTTCCATTTCTTGACCAATATTCGAGAGAAAATACTGGTTATAAATTTTATAAAGAAATTGGTCTTGCACCAGAAATTTCTGGGACAGAAGCAAAAAAAGATTATGCAAAAAACATCAAAAATATCAAACTATTTTTTGAAGGTAAAAAGACCAGTATTTTTAAGAGTTTAGAAAAAGAAATGAATGCTGTTATAAAAAAACAAGAATTTGAAAAAGCCGAACAAATCAAACATACAATTTTTGCCCTAAATCATATTCAAGATGTCGCGCTCATTAAAGAAGAATCTTTATCAGGGGAAGACCTTGATAAAATCTTTAGAATTGAAGCTTACGATGTAGCGCACATTAGCGGCACAAATACCGTTGGTGTTATGGTGGTGGTGGAAAATAGCGTACCAAATAAAAATGAATACAGAAAGTTCAAAATCAACAATAGTGTTCAAAATGACACTGCTGGGATTGCAGAAATTTTAACAAGGAGGCTTAATCATCTTGAATGGAAATTCCCAGATATTATTGTTGTAGATGGTTCAGTTGCACAGAAAAATATTGCAGAAAAAATAATTAAAACAAAAACCTTGGATATTCCAATAATTGCTGTAACGAAAGATGAAAAACACCGACCAAAAATAATTCAAGGCAGAGAAAACATAATTGATAAATATAAAAATGAAATTTTACTTGCAAACAGTGAAGCACATAGGTTTGCTATTAAATATCACAGAAATTTGAGAAATAAAATAATTTAGTTTTAATAATTTCTTTTTAGATGCTATAATTGTTCCAATATGCAAAGAATTAAAGTAGCCGTACTTCGAGGAGGACCTGGGCCAGAGCACGATGTTTCTCTAAAGACAGGAAAAAATATTTTGGAAAATCTTTCTGATAAATATATTCCTATTGATGTTTTTATTTCAAAAGATTGTTCGTGGTATCTTGACGGCGTAAAAATTTCTCCAAGTAAACTTTTCCAAGGAATAGATGTTGTTTTTAACGCAATGCACGGAGAATATGGAGAAGATGGGAAAGTTCAACAACTTATGGATCATTTTGGAGTTAAATATACTGGTTCACATGCCTTAGCCTCATCTCTTGCTATGAATAAAGTATTGGCTAAAGAAATTTTCATAAAAAGTGGTTTAAAAACTCCGGTATATAAAGTAATAAAAAAAGGTGATAATTTAGAAGGTATTGATCATGTTATTTTTAAAACTTTCTCAATTCCTGCAATAGTAAAGCCGAATGGAAGTGGTTCATCTATTGGTGTTTCGCTTGTAAAAGTTTTAAAAGATATTTTACCGGCAATTAAAAATGCTTTGAAATATTCAGACATTGTTATTGTGGAAGAATTTATAAAAGGTAAAGAAGCCACTTGTGGAGTTGTAGAAAAATTTAGAGACGAACCATTTTATCCTCTTTTCCCAGTAGAAATAAAAAAACCAAAAGGATTTGAGTTTTTTGGTTATGAAGCAAAATATTCTGGGCAGTCTAGCGAAATTTGTCCAGGAAATTTTTCTGAAAAAGAGAAAAAAACTTTACAAAATATGGCTATTGAAGCCCATCGTGTTTTAGGTCTTAGACATTATTCAAGGTCAGATTTTATTGTTAGTCCAAAAAGGGGAGTGTATATTCTTGAGGTAAATACTTTGCCCGGGCTTACAAAAAATTCTTTACTTCCAAAATCTCTAGAAGCAGTTGGATGCTCCTTATCTTACTTTTTAGACCATATTATTACCTTAGCTTTAGAATAATAAAATTTGGAAAATTAACATTTATATGTTAATCTTTTTGAGCATTTAATATAAGGGCCTGTAGCCCCCACACCCAGTAAAGATTTCGCTATGTTCTACACATATATATTAAAAAGTAAAAAAGATGATAGTTTATATATAGGATATACAAGTGATCTTAAAAGGCGTTTTGTAGAACATAACAGCAAACTAAACAAATCTACAAAATACAAAGCTCCTTTTAAGCTCGTTTATTACGAAGCTTATGATTCTGATGTTGACGCAAAACATCGTGAAAATAGTTTAAAGTTATTTGCGAATTCATATACCCAGCTTAAAAGAAGAATAAAAAATAGTTTGCTGTAAAATCTTTCTGGGTGTCGGGGCCTGTAGCTCATCTGGTAGAGCGCCTCATTTGCAATGAGGAGGCAAGCGGTCCGAGTCCGCTCAGGTCCACACTTTAGTACATCGTCGAAATTTTTCTGTCAGGAAAAATATTTGTGACCACACACAACAACAGGCATTAGTAGATTAAAAGAAATTGCTGATAATAATATTCCGTCGATTAATGTTTTAAGAAAACGAAATGAAGGATATTTTTTTGTGAACGAAAAACTTTATGTTGGTAAATCACGAGCATCTATTGAGAAAATGCTTAATATAAAATTGGAACAAAAAACGAGTAATAAGAATGTTAAAATAATTAAAGGTAACCCAGCATTCAAAGGGATCGTTCAGGGGTGTGTTAAGGTTTTGTATGGTACCAGTGAAATTGATAAGGTTAATGCCGGTGATATTATTGTTGCACCGATGACCTTACCAGATCTTTTGCCAGCAATGAAAAAGGCGACAGCATTTATTACAGACGAAGGTGGGATCAGTTGCCACGCGGCCATTATTGCTCGAGAAATGAAAAAACCATGTATTGTCGGTACAAAAATTGCCACACAAGTTCTGAAAGATGGTGATATAGTAGAAGTTGATGCAGATAATGGTATAGTAAAAATTATTAAAAAATGATAAACAAATATAAAATAACACGCACAAGAAAACAACTTCCAACACCTTCAATTTGGAATGGTCAAAGTGAGGTTGGTTCAAATACCAGTGAAATCCACGGCATAAAGATTAATAATATTTGGCATTATTATGAAAAGGGTAATTGTACTGCAATTTTTATAGAAGAAGAATGGAACAATGCGGGGATTTTTTTAAAAGAACGTATGATTAATGATTCAGAATATATACATGAAATCTATAAGCAACAAAAAAAATATGGTAAGGAATTAGTTAATTTGTCTATTGAATTGGGAGAACATAATTTTTCTGATTATTTATTGGATGAATTATTTGAAAAATATGAAATTATCAAAAGTGCCTGGATTAAATTTGACCAATATAATGTATTGCCTTGGTTTGTCGGTGGTGATTATTTTGGGAGTTATTTAAAAAATGAATTATCAAATATTGGGTTATCTGATGAGGAAACCACTATTTTATTGACTCCAGCAAAACCATCTTTTAGTGCAGAAGAAGAATTACAAATTTTAGGACTATCATTAGAAGCCGTTGAAAATAAATTAAATACACCTGTATTACCAGAATATTTTTTAAAGAAAATTGATGATTTAGTACTAAAATATTATTGGGTACCTTTTGGTCTTGATGGTCCAACAGTATACAATCGAGATCACTATATAAAAACAATTAAAGAAATTATTGACACAAAAAACAAAGATGAGATTAAAGATAAAATAACTCAAATTAAAAATTATGAGTATGATATAAATAAAAAACAAGAAGCTATTAAAATTAAATATAAAATAACTAAAGAATTATCAAGACAAACTGAAGTCCTTCATATTTTGACGTTGATGACCGACGAAAGGAAAGACTACGAATTTCATTCTCATGTAGCATTTTATAAAATCTTAGAAGAGATTGGTAATAAAATTGGAATTGAAAACGTTCAATTTATTAAACATATTACATTAGAAGAACTCAAAAAATTTAGAAATGATTCAAAAAAATTAAATGATATTGGTAAAAGCAGAATGGATGGATATCTCATGTTTCATTTTCATCATTCAGATGGCCAATATGATATGACCGAAGGAACAGAGGCGCAAAAAATAGCTGAGCAAATCATACCAAAATTAGAAAAAACAAAAATAATTAAAGGTGTAGTAGCTTGTAAGGGTAAAAATGCAAAAACAACAGGGATAGTTAAAATATTAATGTTTCCAAAAGAAATAGTAAAATTAAAACAAGGGGAAATCATCGTTACACCAATGACAACTCCAGAATATGTCCCAGCAATGCGAAAAAGTGTAGCAATTATAACAGATGAAGGTGGTATAACTTGCCATGCTGCGATTGTATCTCGCGAATTAAATATCCCATGTATTATTGGGACAAAAAATGCTTCAAAAATTCTAAAGGATGGTGATTTAATAGAGGTTGATACAGATAGTGGAATAATAAAAATATTATGACCCTTTTAATTATTTCAGCTTTAGCTATTTTTATTTTTACATTTTTGGGTGGTCTTTTTGCTTTAAAGTTTAAAGATAAGCTTCACCTCATACTTGGTTTTTCGGCTGGTTCTGTTATTGGTGTAGCATTTTTTGATTTACTGTCAGAGTCGTTTTCAATGGGCGATAAAATATATCATCCAGAAAACATTGCATTATTTATTGTTCTTGGTTTTATTATATATATGGTCATTGATAGAATTATTTTATTTCACTCACACCACGAAGATGATTGTTATAATCAAAACCATAAAGGGAATTTTGCGGCTGGTAGTCTCGTCACTCATAGTTTAATGGACGGGCTTACAACCGGTTTAGCTTTTCATATTTCACCAATAATAGGAATTACTTTGGCGGTTGCAGTAGTTATGCACGATTTTTCAGATGGTGTGAATACAGTGAATATGATTTTGCGTTCAGGTGGAGATATAAAAAAAGCCAAGTCATGGCTTTTAGCAGATGCACTTGCCCCAGTTTTTGGAATTATTTTGTCGATGTTTATAGCAATTCCAGAAAAAATATTTTCGATTATTCTTGCTGTTTTTTGTGGTTTTTTTCTTTATATTGGAGCAAGCGATTTGTTGCCAGAAAGTCACCACGGGCATCCAAAAATTTGGACCACAATTTCAACAATCTTGGGAATAATATTAATTTTTATTGTTACAAGGATTGCTGGATTATAAAATATTAAATATGATATAATAAGAATTATTAATTTAATTTAAAAATTATGGGAAATGAATCAAAAATGGGTATACCAGAGAGAGAAGACAAAGATTCTATTGAGTTTATCAGACATAGTAAATCAAGTTATGCTAGTTATGGTAAAACATTAGGTTCCGAAAACCCATTAGAAGAATTTGATAAAAAAGAACAAGTTACACCTGACCTTATGGAATCAGGAATAAAGCTTGCTAAACAAGAAGCCGAAAAATTTTTTCTATCACTAGACCCACAAAAAGATTCATTATTTTTTGCTTCAAGTAATGAAGCGCGTGCAATAGAAACAGCAGGTATTTACAGAGAAATAGCTCATGCAAAAGGTTTTGAAGTAATAACACCAAAAAATTCTAGAAGCAATCTATCAGATGAAATAACAAATGGTGAAGTTAGAGTTATTGACCAACTTTCGATTAATTCAGAAAACTTGTTAATTGATAATCTTTTTACTCCACCGATGAAAAGAGCAGGAATCAATTGGAACGCAGTCACACCAGAACTTAAAGAAAAATATGAACAAGCGTCAAAAATTATTGAGGCTAATGATAAAGGTTCTTTTGGTGCGAATTTTGCGGAACACGGAGATAAAATAAAAAAAATATTTCCAGAATTAGTAACAGCTGAAGAATTATATAAGGGTAAGTTTGGGAATTTAAAAAAATTAGCAAAATTTGGTCTCGAAAAAATTAAGGAAAGTAAAAATGAAAAAAATATAAAAATACTTGCATTTGGACATGAAAATTATCTTATGTATGCAATCCAAAATCTTTTTAAAGAAGAAGGTATAAATAATTGCGAAACATTGCATATAGAGACGGATGGGGAAGAAATAAAAGGTAAGTTTAGAGGTAAAGAAGCAACATTATAGAAGTGTTATGAATAGAGTTAAATTTAGAAAAATGTGGGCAATGGGTGAATCAGGCTCATTTATGGGTGAGATTATTGCCTTAAACTTTTCTAATTTAAATCAAGTTGCAAAAAGAGCAGGCTTAGTAGAAAAAAACGCTGTTGTTTACTATAAAAATGAAATCGGAACCGAATTTTACAATCTCACTTCAGAAATGAAGATTTCTTCAAATTTTGGCTATAAAAAATTTACTGATAATAAAAAAGTATTAACATATTTAAAAAAATCTAAAGAATTACTTAAAAAAAATGATTTAGAATATACAAAATTCAATAAAATTAAGTTAAACGAACAAAATATAGACAGACTTTATTCGTATCTAAATAAATACGTTAAGAATTTTAATGAAATTTATTCATATTACCACGCATGTCAACCACAGTATTTTACTAAAATCGAAAATTACTTAATAACAAAATTACAAGAGAAAAATTCAAAAAATCTTGCAATAGATATCTATAATTTATTATCGACTCCAGATGAAATGGATGCTATGAGAATGGAGGAGTTGGCGTGGTTGAAAATAATTAGGCAAGCCCAACAGAAAGTTGGGAAAAAATATTTATTTACTTTAGAAAATATAATAAATTTTCCTGATTTAAAAAAGAAAATTGAAAAACACTCCCAGCAATATATTTTTCTTGGTTCAGTTGAGGCTTATAGACCTTGGGATTTTAATCATTATTTAAATTTATTAAATCAAGAAATTTCCCAAAATATTGATATAAAAATTTCCGACATTTTAAGAAGTAAAAAAATATTAATTAAAAACAAAATAAATATAATAAAAGAAAATAAAATAGATAAGAATATAGCAAATATTGCTAATAATATGGCAAAATTGTCAAATAATCGTCTATTTTTGAGATTTGGATGGAGTAAATTAAATCATATGTATGCAGAAGTTTTAAGCCAGATAGCTACAGCTAAAACGGTGGATTCAAAAGACGTTTTATATTATAAAAGAAATGAAATAAGAGACCTTGTTTTTAAAGATACAAAACCATCAAAAACTGAAATTTCAAAAAGAAAAAAGTCATTTTTATTTTACACAAAAAACGGTGTTGTAAATTTTTATACAGACAAAATAGCCATCATCAAAAAAGAAGAAATAATATCTGAAGAATTAAAAAAATTCAATGAATTAAAAGGATCAGTAGCATGTAAAGGATATGCTAAAGGTAAGGTTATTGTCTTTTCATGGATTGAAAAAGATGTTGTTAAAAAAATGAACGAAATGAACCAAGGAGATATATTAGTTGCAGGTCAGACGAGGCCATTTTTAATTCCAGCAATAAAAAAAGCTTCAGCAATAATAACTGATGAAGGGGGAATCACTTGCCATGCAGCAATTATCTCAAGGGAATTAAATATTCCTTGTATTATTGGAACAAAAATTGCAACAAAAATTTTGAAGGAAGGGGATATTGTTGAAGTAGATGCAAATAATGGGATAATTAAAATCATCAAATAATATGATAAACAAATGGCTAAAAGTTATTTCAAGAAATCAAGCCCCATTACATTGGTCCGCACTTTTGCATATTAGACAGAATGGAGTAAAAGTTGGGAAAATTTGGTGGAAGTCTAATCATGATTTGCTTATTGTCTACGAAAACACGATAGGGGATTTATTTATGGATATTAATGAGCCACCACAAACAAATTTGCCTTTGTTTATTGAAAATATTAATGACGATTTAATTGACTCAATAAATGAATGTTTAAAAACAACTGAGAAAGGTTTATTGATTGAACCTGGTTCAAGAAAGGATTTAATAGACATATATAATTATTTAAAAATCAATATGAGCCTTATGGTTGTTGGTTATTATTGGGTTGATATTATCTGTGAGAAGCTTGAAAAAAGTGTTGGTGTTGAAATGTGGAATAGCATAAAAGATAAAGTGATTCATCCTTACAAACCAACACTGATTGTCAAAGAACATGAAGCAATTATCAAATCCAGAACTGAAGATGAAAAAATATTAGAGGAAAACGCCAAAACTTTGGCGATGTCGTTTGGATTTATTCATTCGGAGTATAGGGGAAATGAATGGGATGCTGATGATTATATTAGAGAAATCATGCGCGAAAATAAAAAAACGAACACAACCTCGTATGGTTTTGAAATGGATATCAAGAATTTTATACTCACAGATTTTCAGTTGTGGCTGATAGAGATAGCACAAAAATATTCCTACATTTATGATCAGGGTAAGGCTAGTCTTGTAAGAGCGAATTGGGCATTAAGGAAAACACTAGAAAATCTTGGTTATGAAGAGAAAGATATTTTGAATTGTAATGAAGAAGAATTTTTAAATTTTATATCTAATGGTGATATGCCTCCAGTCAAACAACTTTTAGAAAGAGAGGAGTATTATGGAATTATTATTTCTGATAAAAAATATGTTGAATGCACTGGTAAAAAAGATGTAGAGATACTGATTAAAAAAGAAAAATTAATTGAATTTGAAACTTATGAAAAAATAACTGAAATTAAAGGGCAGTCTGCTTTTGCTGGAAAAGTTAGAGGGAAAGTGAGAATTCTTTATTCACAAAATGATGCAGAAAATTTCAAAGATGGAGAAATATTAGTGGCGAGTATGACAACCCCAGAACTAATTGTTGCAATGAGAAAATCTTCGGCTTTTGTCACTGATGAAGGAGGTATAATTTCTCACGCTGCAATTATTGCAAGAGAACTTAAAATACCTTGTATTGTTGGCACAAAGACAGCCACAAAAATATTAAAAGATGGGGATTTGGTGGAGGTGGATGCGGATAATGGAGTGATTAGAATATTAAAAAAATAAATGTTTAAGCCCCGCTTGGTAATTTACCAAGCGGGGCTTTTCATTCTAGTCTAGTTTATAATTCTGATCCCCACCACCTCCTGTGAGTGGGTTTCAATCTCTATCTCAACCATTCCCGCCTCGGGAAAGTTGTGTTCGAGCATCACCCTTTCCACCTGGGGCGAACGTGGAAACATTCTGAGTCCCACCGCGTTTATTATAACCGCGTGTGAGACAATCATCGTGTTCTTGTCGAAGAAGCCAAGGGTGTTTCTTACTGCCTTTTTGGCACAGTCTCCTATTTCTAGGAGAATTTTGCCATCTTCTCTCTCAATATATCTTGAGAGAGGAGCATAGCCGAGCTCTCCAAAAAGTTTGTTACATTTTTCTCTTCCCTCGGCTAGGGGGTGTTCAAAGAGCTCTTTTAGAGTGATAATTTCTCTTGGTGCGTTCTGCCCAAGGAGCAGCCATGCCGTTTCTATTGCTCTTACGGCAGTGGAACTTACAACCTGGAAATCTCCCTTTAGCAGTTTGCTGGCCGAGACGCATTGCTCTTTGCCCTCATCAGTCAGCATTCTTGCTGCGTCTACCGCAGCCTTTCCTGTACGTCCGTGTCTTGCTAGCACGACCTTTACTGTACTCATTGACACCTCCATGTGTCTTGAACTTGAATTTTTTCTTTTTTAAAAAGAGCTAAGAATCTAACCCCTCACATTCAATAGAGACGATAACATATTACATTAGTACTTGTCAAGTATATCATGTGGACGATACTGGATTCGAACCAGTGACCTTACGAATGTGAATCGTATGCTCTAACCAACTGAGCTAATCGTCCTTTATTTTTCTTACATTTTATAATATACTTTTTTTGTTAAATTTAAAGGGCTAAAACAGTTTAATTAAACTGTTCGCCCGAACAAAGTTTTAGGGCCGCTAGCTCATTTGGTAGAGCGCATCCATGGCATGGATGAGGCGACCGGTTCGATCCCGGTGCGGTCCACTACAGAGTAGTGGGACGAAAAAGCAAACTGCTTTGCTTTTGTCCCGGGATCGAAAGATCTTTCCGTACGAGCAAAGCGAGGTGGAAAGATACTCGCCACGATAGGTGGAGATCCTGGTGCGGTCCACAAACGTAAAAGAATATCTGCACTGCTGCAGATTTCTTTACGTTTGTGGAAGACATAGGTATAATTTGTCAGCAGACAAATTACCGAGCCGGGGTCGCGAGTACTTACGTAGAATTTGAGTGTAACGAAAAATTATACTTAGTAACTCGTGATACACAGGAAGGTGTGATAATTTGTACTGATATATTTTGGGCTTGTAGTATAGTGGTAATACATTACATTCGCATTGTAGAAACGCGAGTTCGATTCTCGCCAAGTCCACAAAATTTTTGAAATTTTTTATTTCAAATTAAGTAAAAATCTGATATAATATTTATATATGAAAAAAATATTTTTTGGTATTTTAAATTTTATTAAAAAAAATAAATGGTGGACTGTGGTAATTGTAATAGTAATTTTGGTTTTATGTGTTCTAGTATTTAGTGGTAAAAAATCTACCACGGCGGATAGTATTACTGTTGCTAGACACGATATTGTAGAGGTTGTCAGCTCAACTGGAAATGTTAAACCCCTTTCAGATTTAGATCTTTCTTTTGAAACTAGTGGTCAAGTTTCTCATGTTTATGTTTCTGTTGGTGATAAGGTCCATCAAGGACAATATCTCGCTTCACTTTCAAATGCAGACTTAATTGCTTCAGTTGATCAGGCAAAAGCAGGATTAAAAATTGCTCAAGCGAATTTATCTTCTCTACAAAATGGTGCAACGCCATCACAAATTGCAGTAAATGAATCACAAGTTGAAAAAGCAACAAGTGATTTAGGTGATGCAAAATCTGCTCTCATTAATTCTTTAAAAGATTCATATAATAAATCTGATGATGTCATTAGAAATTATGCCGACCAGATGTTTGCGAACTCAAGGAGTCAAAGTCCCACTTTACAATTTCAAACCGACCAACAATTGCAAAATAATATTATTTCAGAAAGATTTGATATAGAAAACACCCTGATTTCTTGGAGTGTTTCTGTTTCAGGTCTAACAATAGATTCAGATTTTGAATCTGTAGTTAATCTTGCAAATAAAAATCTAAATACGATACAAACATTTTTAGAAAATCTGGCTTTTGCTGTAAATAAATTAACTCCGAGCTCTATTCTTAGTCAGACCACAATTACACTTTGGAAGGCAAACATTTCAACTGCTAGAACAAATATTTCTGTTGCTACAAACAATCTTTCCTCAATGGATAATCAATATCAATCAGCAATTTCTTCTTTAAATATTGCAAATAGTCAGCTTGCTTTGATTAAGACAGGCGCAACTACTGACCAATTACAGGCACAGGAAGCTATGGTAGAGCAAGCTCAAGCAAATGTAGATTCGGCACAAGCTAAACTTTCAAAATCAATTATCACTTCACCTATAAATGGCGTTATCTCAAACGTAAATGCAAAGATTGGACAAATTATGCAACCAGGTCTCTTGGCTATTTCTGTTATTTCATATGGCGAGTATGATGTTGAATCTTATGTGTCGGAAGCAGATATTGCAAAAATAAAAGTGGGTGACATCGCCACTACCACTTTAGACGCTTATGGTTCAGACACTTTTTTTGAAACATCTGTAATTAAAATTGATCCAGCAGAAACCATTATAGAAAATGTTCCGACATATAAAGTCACTCTAAAATTTGCCTCATCTTCTGATGAAAGAATAAAATCTGGTATGACAGCAAACCTAGATATTTTAACTGGGCAAAAAAAAGATGCATTGGCTGTTCCATCAAGGTCAGTTTATTCAGTTGATATTTTAAGATATGTAAAATTACTTAGTGGAGATGATTTTACAACAACCACCGAAACACAAGTAGAGACAGGAATGCGTGGGGTTGATGGATATGTTGAAATTGTTTCTGGATTAAAAGAAGGCGACAAAATATTGGCATCACCAAACCTATAATATCGTGGCTTTAATAGAAATAAAAAATATTTGGAAAGTTTATGATAGTGAAGGTACAAAAACGGAGGCTCTTCGTGGTGTTTCTATTGAAATAAAAAAAGGAGAGTTCGTGGCTATTATGGGGCCTTCTGGTTCTGGTAAATCAACTTTATTACAAATTCTAGGTCTTTTGGATAATCATACCGAAGGTACTTATAATTTTTCTGGAAAAAATCTTGGCGAATATGATCAAAATGAAATTGCAAAAATTAGAAATTCAAAAATGGGATTTGTTTTTCAGGCTTTTAATCTTTTACCACACGAAACTGTTTTACAAAATGTAAAATTACCTCTTATATATTCAGATAAACCAGAAGCAGAATGGGACAAATTAGCAGAAGAAGCTGTTATTTCTGTCGGTCTTGCACACCGTATGCATCACCGAGCAGTACAACTTTCAGGTGGAGAAAAGCAAAGAGTTGCTATTGCTCGTGCACTTGTAAACTCTCCAGAAGTTATTTTTGCCGATGAACCAACAGGGAATCTTGATTCAAAATCAGGTCAAGCAATTATTGAAATTATCCAAAAACTAAACAGAGATATGGGTCACACAATTATTCTTATTACTCACGAAACTTACACGGCTGAATATGCTCAAAGAATAATCCGTTTGCTTGATGGCCAGATTTCAAGTGATGAGCAAGTAATAAATAGAAAAACAGTGTCAGATAAATTTGTAAAATAAAAAATGAAATTACGATATAGTATAAAAACAGCAGTGACAGGACTTACGACTCACAAATCGCGCTCGGCTTTGACGATTATTGGTATTGTCATTGGTATCACTTCAATTATCTTAGTCATGTCTCTAGGACAGGGTGCACAAAATCTTATTCTTGGGCAGGTAAAAGGTTTGGGAGCAACAACAATTATTACATTACCAGGGAAAGTTTCGTTTGGTCCATCAATGGCATCACAAACAATGAACGATTCTCTAAAAGAAAAAGATTTGAATTTAATAAAAAATAAAACAAATGTCCCTCATGCAAAATATGTAATGCCGATGGTAGTGGGTGCTGGACAAGCGGTTTATGGTAGCAATGTTTATCAGACTTCTGTTTTTGGTTCTGGTGAACTTGTTCCAGAAATTTTTAGTTTGAATCCAGATAAAGGAACATTTTTTTCTGACCAAGATGTACAAAGTTTATCACCCGTCGTTGTTATTGGTTATAAGGTCAAACAACATCTTTTTGGTGGAGATGATCCAATTGGCCAAAAAATTAGAATAAAAAACAATACTTTTAAAGTCATTGGAGTTTTACCAGAAAAAGGAGCTTCTTCAAGTTTTGATGATACTGTTTTTATGCCATATACCACAGCGCAACAATATATTACCGGAACAAAATATTACAGTAGAATTGTTGTGGAAGCAGATTCAGAAGCAAATCTAAAATCAACAGTTCAAGATGTAACTATTACTTTACGAAATTCTCACAATATTACTGACCCAGCAAAAGATGATTTTTCTGTTACAACTTCAGCTGACGTAGCGGCAACATTATCCACAATAACAAACGCACTCACCGCATTTTTGGCGGCAGTTGCGGCGATATCGCTTGTAGTTGGAGGAATTGGAATTATGAATATTATGCTTGTATCGGTAACCGAAAGAACGCGAGAAATTGGTTTGAGAAAAGCAATCGGCGCAACGAGTAAAGATATTTTAACTCAATTTTTACTTGAAGCGGTTATACTTACAGCTTCTGGTGGTATTATAGGAATAATTTTGGGAGCAACATTGTCATATGTTATATCTATTATCTTAACATCAGTGATTAAACTTGATTGGAGTTTTGTGTTTCCATGGAGTGCGGCAATCCTCGGTGTCGTGGTAGCTGGATTGGTTGGGTTAGTCTTTGGAATATATCCAGCAAACCAAGCTTCAAAAAAGAGTCCGATGGAAGCGCTTAGATACGAGTAAAGACTCACTCATTATCTCGTTATCTCGTTTTTAAAACACGAAAATTTATTGCTATAAATTTTCTCTGTCCGTCGCCGTCGCTTCTACCAAGGTTTAAAAAACTAGATAATTCATTCGTTAAGGTTAATACAAGTTGTTATTTTGGTTATTTAATAATAATTGTGCTACAATTTTATCACTTATTAATAGTTTAAAATACACACAAACAAATGGGACTAAAAACATTTTTAATGAAGCAGGCAATAAAATCTCAAATGAAAGGTGTTCCCAAAGAACAGCAAGAGATGATGATGAGGGCCATAGAAAAAGACCCACAATTTTTTGAAAATATTGCAAAAGAAATTAAGCAAAAAGAAAAAGAAGGAAAGGGTAAAAATGCAGCCTCTATGGAAGTGATGCGAAAGCACCAAGGTGAGTTGAGAAGATTAATGATGTAAAAATATGGCGTGGCACGAAGTGCCACGCCATATTAAATCCTATTTATTTTCTATAATTTTTGTTATATACTATTACAACTATGAAAGACAACAGTAAAACTGTTAAAGGTGCATCAGTTAGTCAAATAGTTAGTCATTTTTGGAATGGTATAAAACATGTTAAAGGCCTGTTTTTCTTTTCATATATTTTATTTTTTATTGCCCAATTAGTAAATTTGTTTGTTCCTTTATATTACAAAAAGTTTTTTGATATTATTGGTAAATCAACTGATTCTAATATTACTGCTCTACAACTTGTTCATATTGTAGTTATAATTTTAATTTTCCATGCTTTTAATTGGATATTTTGGCGTGTTGCGATGTTTTTATACAATATTATGGAATCAAAAGTAATGGCCAAATTAAAACAGAATGCTTTTAATTATATGATCGAACATTCATACACTTTTTTTGCTAATAATTTTAGTGGAAGTCTTGTCCAAAAAGTTGGGCGTTTTAGTCGTGCTTTTGAATCGCTTGCAGATAGTATTGCCTTTAATCTCATGCCACTTGTAATTATGGTTGTTGGTTCTATATGGATTACATGGTTTATAGCACCTATAGTTTCTATCATTATTGGTATATGGGTTATTTTAATAACAGTATTTAGCATCGTGTTTTCTACTTGGAAATTAAAATATGATACTGCTGTAGCGGCGGCAGATTCCAATACAACGGGTTATTTATCTGATTCGATAACAAATAATAACGCAGTGTCATTTTTTACTGGACACGATTATGAATCAAAAGGTTTTCAAGATGTTTCTAATGACCAAGCTAAAAAAACTCTTTTTTCTTGGCGTCTTGGAGATATTGTTGATGCGGTACAAACTTTGCTTATAATTTTAGTTGAATTTTTTGTATTTTATTATGCTATAAAATTTTGGAAGTCTGGTCTAATTACTATAGGTACTTTTGTATTGGCCCAAACTTATATTATCGGTTTATCTCAGCAACTTTGGGGACTCAATAGAATTATTCGTGGTATTTATCAAGGTTTTGCTGATTCTAAAGAAATGGTTGATATTTTACTTACAAAATATGAAGTGGAAGATTTACCAAACGCAAAAGGATTGATTGTAAAAAATGGTGAAATTGTTTTTAAGAATGTTTCATTTGAATTTAATAAGGATAATAAAATATTAGATAATATAAATTTAATCATAAAACCAAGAGAAAAAGTTGCAATTGTTGGACATTCTGGTGCTGGAAAAACAACTTTAGTGCGACTTATAATGAGACTTTATAATTTAACAGCGGGTTTTATTAGTATTGATGGTCAAGATATAAGTACTGTAACGCAAGATAGCTTAAGAAAAAATATTAGCTTTGTCCCACAAGATCCAGTGCTTTTTCATAGGACTTTACTTGAAAATATTCGTTATGGAAATAGATCTGCATCAGATAAAGAAGTTAAGGAAGCTGCACATCTAGCTCATTGCGATGAATTCATTGATAACTTGCCCTTGAAATATGAAACTTTTGTTGGGGAAAGGGGAATTAAACTCTCTGGTGGGGAACGTCAGAGGATAGCTATTGCAAGAGCAATATTGAAAAAAGCACCGATACTTATTTTTGACGAAGCGACATCAAGTCTGGATTCATATTCAGAATCTCTCATCCAAGATGCTCTTAAAAATCTAATGAGTAATTGTACAACAATAGTTATTGCCCACAGACTTTCGACTGTAAGGAAAATGGATAGAATAATTTCTATGGAAAAAGGAATGATTGTTGAAGATGGAACACACGATGAATTGGCAAACAAAGATAGTGGTCTTTATAAAAAATTATGGGATCTCCAAGTTAGCGGATTTATATAATTGTTTTTATAATAATTACGTTATACAATCAGATATATATGAAAAACATGGACGTACAAGAAGTTTTAAAAAAAGATTGGGAATACAAATCTCAAAGACAAAGAATTAGCCCTTTTCCAAACTATTTATCAATGGAAGTAATGTGTGATGAATTAAAAAAAGCCGTAGGCTACAGTTTTACTGGTGTATTGATGATTATTGAACAGAGAAATTTCAATCTTTTTTTTCTTGAAAAAGAATCAAAGATGATAGGAACAAGTCTATTGGAGAAAGTTAAGAAAAATCCATCTTTTTACAGAAAATTAATTAACAAAGAAGATAAATTTGGTAAAAAACTCGTAAATTATTGTAAAAGATTGTATGAACAAGATATATCGAAAAAAAGTAACAGAGAACTTGTGTCTTACTATAAAGGATTTTCTGAGCGTTATAAGCAGGTTTACGCTCAATACGGTAGTGTTTTAATTATTGATGGTTATGTACACAATGAGCTTAACAATATAATTGCAAAAAAAATAAAGACAGAAGATAATGAGAAAATAAAGGAAATTCTTAACATTTTGACCTTGCAGCCAAAAGCTATGGTTGCAAAAATAGAAAAAGATGAACTTATTTTTTTAGCTGTTAAAATTAATAACAATCAAAAATGGTTAGGAGAATTGCAGAATAGGGAATTTGCTGATTTTAGCAAAGGTTTAAAAAGTGTCATTTTAAAACACAAAAATAATTATTTTTGGGTTACTAGAGACTATGAAGACCCAATAATTGACGAATTAATTATTGTTAATCGTCTAAAAGAATTAATTCAAAGTGATTTAAAGATGCTAGTCGAAAAAAACAAAAGTGAAAATAGTGCTTATATCAATAGAAAAAAGGAAATAGAGAATGAAATGATTTTTAATAAGGATGAAAAAAACCTTTTTAAAACCATGTTAGATATTTCATATTTAAAAGAACAACGAAAAAAGTACGTGTCAGCTTCGTTATACTATTTTGATAGTGTTTTAACGCAAATCGCTAAAAAATCTAATTTAAGTTTGGCCCAAATTAGATTCCTTACTGAAGATAATATAGAAGATTTATTAATAAATTCAAAAGATTTCTCCGAAGAAATTAATAACAGAATTAAATTAAGTGTTTGGTATGGAAACGAAAATGGGACTCAAATATGTACAGGGGATGACGCACAAAAAATAAAAAATCATCTTATAAAACAAGGTGATGCCAATATTTTTAAGGGTGAACCTGTCAGTCCTGGTAAAGCCACTGGACCAGTAAAGATAATATTAAATCCAGACGAAATAAATAAAGTTAACAAGGGTGATGTTATTGTTAGCATCCAAGTTGTTCCAAGCTTTTCAACAGGTATTCAAAAGGCAGCAGCACTTGTTTGCGATGGTGGGCACGGCATTACATCACACCCGGCAATTTTGGCGAGAGAGGCTGGCATACCAGCGATAATTAAAACAAGAAACGCACATTTATTATTAAAAGATGGAGATATTGTTGAAGTCGATGCTTACACTGGTATAGTTAAAAAAATATCTTAGTTTTCTCCTTTTTCTTCTACTTTTTTTTCAATATCTTCTCCGAATGGTTTTGTTTCCCAATTTTGGTCATTCCAACTCATTTTCATTCCTTGTGCTCCAGTGACTTCATTAATAGGAATACCAAATTCTTTTGTAGCAGCCAAAGAAGCCATCGATTCATGACTATTTGCAATAACAATAATTCTTTTTCCCTCAGGGATTTTCCACTTTTTTCTTAAAATATTACTTAGTTTTTCTTTATTGTTTATGTATCTTTTTTCTAATTCTTCTTGACTTTCAACACCTTGAGGCAAATCTTTTTTGGGAGTTTTTGTCCATGCGTCAATAGCGCCATTAGCTTCAACCTTCTTTTGATAATCTTTAGATCCTAATTTTTTTCTAAACTCCGGATTATTATCTAAACCCTGTATCCCCACTAATCTTTTTGAAATTCCTGGCCTATTACCAGTTTCAGGTTCTCCAATCCTTTTGAGAATATTATCAGTTAATATTATCTTATCTTTAGTTACACCTAATTTTAATAACAATTTATATTCCAAAACAACTTGTTCTTTCGTCCTTTCGGTCCCAGAATCTCTCAAGTGAAATTCTACATTTGGTAAATCAACACTATCAATATCTTCTACTATTTTTTTTATTGATTCCTCAACTTGTTTTTTCCCATTCTCTGTCAATCCTCGATTAGGGTTGGTTTTATTTTCATCTGTTTCCCCATGTCTTATTATAAAAACAGAAAGAGATTCCTCCTTTTTCTTTTCGATATTTATTTCATTTATTTCTTTCATTTTTCTTTGCTTATTGAGCATTTATAAAAAACAAACACACCATTTCTATATTATACCAGTAAAATTTTTCTAAAACAATTAAAAAATAATTTTACTTTTATCTCATTTTCAGTTATCTTTACAGTATGAGCTTATCAATCGGAATTGTTGGACTGCCAAACGTCGGCAAATCAACATTATTTAATGCACTTACTCGCAAAGCAGTCGCTTGTGAGAACTATCCATTTTGTACTATAGACCCATCTGTGGGCGTTGTTGCTGTACCAGACGAAAGAATTGCTAAGCTTTCTATTTTTTCAAAATCTGCAAAAACTATTCCTGCAGCAGTTGAATTTGTTGATATTGCAGGGCTTGTAAAAGGTGCTTCCGCTGGCGAAGGTTTAGGAAATAAATTTCTTACAAATATTCGTGAGACGGATGCGATAGCTGAAGTTGTGAGAATTTTTGAAGACGACAATATTATTCACGTTGCAAATAAAATAGATCCGCTTTCAGATATTGAAACAATAAATCTTGAACTTATTCTTGCCGACTTACAAACTGTTACAAAAAGGGCGAGTGCTTTGGGAAGTGAGATAAAAAAGGGAAGTAAGAGCGCGATAATTGAAAATGGTGCAATAGAAAAACTAAAAATTGCAATGGAAGCTGGGAAGCTTGCAAGCATTGTAAGTTTTGATGATAAAGAAATTGTTGAAGTGAGCAAACTTTGTCTTATTACGATGAAGCCGATTTTATATATTTTAAATAAAAAAGCTGGAGGAAAAAATCTCGATGAATTGAATGATGAAAGATATCAAAAACTTATTAAATTTTTTAATGAAGTAAAAGCAAAATATGTAATTGTTGACGCTGGAATTGAACAAGAACTAAAAGATTTGGAAGGTAATGACAAAAAAGAAATGAGGGAAGGGCTTGGCGTGAAGGATGATGGAATAAATGATTTAATAAAAGCTGGATATGATTTGCTTGGGCTTATAACTTATTTTACAACCGGAGAGGACGAAACCCGTGCTTGGACTATTAAAAAAGGTTGGAATGCACCAATGGCAGGAACAGCAATTCACGGAGATTTTAAAGATAAATTTGTCCGTGCTGAAGTTATAGAATGGGACAAACTTCTTGCTTCTGGTTCATATGGAGTTGCTCGTGAAAAAGGTCTTGTTCGAACAGAAGGGAAAGAATATATTGTAAAAGATGGAGATGTTATTGAATTCAAAATTTAAGTTTTTTGGTTTTAAAAAATGATTAGAATACAAAAACCCACAGTAAAAGATATTCATGGTATTCAAGAAGTTTTTTATAAAACTTGGTTAGAAACATACCCAAACAAAAAATTTGGAATTTTAGAGGAAGATATTGAAGAACGTTATAAAAATAGAAATGCAAAAGAAAATATTGAAAAGAGAACTAAATATTTACTCAACATACCTAAGAATGATCTCTATCTAATTGCAAAAGATGAAGAAAAGGTGGTTGGCGTTTGTATATTTATTAAAAAAGAAAAGTTTAATGAACTGCAAGCAATTTATGTTTTGCCAAAATATCAAGGTAAAGGCATAGGCAGAATGTTTTGGGGAGAAGTCAATAAATTTTCAGATAAAAACAAAGATATAGTTGTTCATCTTGCGGTCTATAATAAAAACGCGATGATTTTTTATACGAAACTTGGTTTTGTTGATACTGGTAAGAGGTTTAGAAATCTTCGATTCAAAATGCCTGTAAGCGGTGTAGTCTTACCTGAAATGGAAATGATAATTAAACAAAATACTAAAAAAAACAAAAAAGTATATGTTGGAATGTCAGGAGGGGTAGATTCATCGGTCTCTGCTGCACTACTTAAAAATCAAGGATATGATGTCACTGGAGTTTTTATAAAAGTTTGGCAACCAGAATTTTTCGAGTGTACTTGGAAACAAGACAGGCTTGATGCAATGCGTGTCTGCGCAAAACTTAATATTCCATTTGTTACTTTAAATTTAGAAAAAGAATACAAAAAGGAAGTGGTGGATTATATGATTCGCGAATACAAAATTGGGAAAACACCAAATCCTGATGTAATGTGCAATAAGTATGTGAAATTTGGTGGATTTTTTGATTGGGCAATGAAGCAGGGAGCAGATTTTGTTGCAACTGGGCATTATGCGCGCACAAAAAAAATCGCTGGTAAAACTCAAATACTTGCTGGCACTGACAAGAATAAAGACCAGTCATATTTTCTTTGGACACTCACACAAAAACAGCTTTCAAAAACCATTTTTTCGGTGGGTGATATTGAAAAACCAGAGGTTAGAAAATTGGCAGAAAAATTTGGTTTGAGTACAGCTGTAAAAAAAGATAGTCAGGGACTTTGTTTTATTGGAAAAATAGATATAAAAGATTTTTTGAAAAATTATATTAAAGAAACGAAAGGAAAAGTTTTAGATGAAAATGGAAAAGTGATAGGTGAGCATGATGGAGCTTTTTATTTAACAATCGGACAAAGACATGGTTTCAAAATTACTAAAAAAACACCAAACGATTCAGCGTATTACATAATAAATAAAGATATAAAAAATAACACAATTAGAGTATCACAAGATTCTTCAAAAATTATTGAAAGTGATTCAAAGATAATTGAACTGAATAATGTAAATTGGATTTTGGAAGAAGAACCAGATTTATCAAATAAATATTCAGCCCGCATTAGATACCGACAGCCACTTGAAGAATGTAAGATTATTAAAACTGCAAAAAATAAATTTGAACTTCATTTTACAAAATCACAAAAAGCAGTAACTTCTGGCCAATCTGCTGTAATTTATGACGGTGAAATTTGTTTGGGTGGTGGCATAATATCTTAAATAAATTTCCCGGGCTCCACCTCGGGGAAATTCCCAGAGGTGGAGCCTAGGGAGATACTTTCAACTTTTTACTCCGTCTGTTATTATATGTATATGAACGAATTCTACGTAACAAAAGCCAACGGAGAAAAAGAACTTTTTGATTATAAAAAACTTGAAGGTTCACTCAAAAAAATTGATGCATCTGAAGAATTGATTGCCGAAGTTGTTTCCGAAGTTAGTGCTGAGGCAAAAAACAGATCACTTATCACAACACAAGAGATATATAGATTGGCTTTTTCTATTCTTAGGAAAAAACACAAACCTATCGCTGTTAGATATTCTTTGAAGAAAGCAGTGGCTCAACTTGGCCCGACAGGTTTTCCATTTGAAAAATTTGTAGCTGAAATTTTTAAAGCGATGGGTTATTCTACTATTATTGATCAAGTTGTAGAGGGTAAATGTGTACCGCACGAAATAGATGTTGTTGCTTGGAAAGAAAAAGAACTTATAATGACTGAAGCAAAATTTCACACAGATTTCAATTTAAAATCGGACCTTAAAATAGTTCTCTATGTAAAAGCCAGATATGATGATATTTTTGGAAAAGATTATTTCTTTGGTGGAGAAAACAGAAAATTGACTGAGGGGTGGATTATTACAAATACAAAATTTAGTACCACTGCTATTCAGTATGGTCAGTGTCAGCCAGCGTTGAAATTTATTGGTTGGAATTACCCTTATAATAATAATCTTCACAATCTAATAGAGAGATACGAACTTATTCCTTTAACTGCATTAACATCTTTAACTATCTCTGAAAAAAGCCTATTCCTTTTAAGGGGAATAATTCTTTCAAAAAGTCTGCTTGATGAAAATTTATTAAAAGAGGTAAAATTTGATGATAAAAAAATCAAATCTATAAAAGATGAAGTTGAAGCTTTGTGTGCACACTGCAGAAGAAGTTTTTCTGGGAAGTAATTTTTATGGCAACGAAAACAGATTTATTAAAAAAAATAAAAGAGGAGGTTCTAAATTTAAAAGAATCTCCACTTTATTCTTATCGCACAGAAAATAAATATTTTCCCGTAATCGGAGAGGGAAGCCATGATGCTAAAATTATGTTTGTTGGCGAGGCTCCTGGAAGAAACGAGGCAAAGACAGGGCGGCCTTTTTGTGGAACGGCAGGAAAAGTTCTCGACGAATTACTTGAACATGTAAATATAAATAGAACAGACGTTTATATCACAAATATTGTAAAAGATAGACCGCAACAAAACCGCGACCCACTTCCAGAGGAAATAAAAATTTACGGGCCATTTTTAGATAGACAAATAGAGATACTTCAGCCAAAAATCATTTGTGCTCTCGGCAGATATTCAATGGGATATATTATGCAAAAGTTTGGTTTGGGAAATAAAGTTGAAGTGATAAGCAAAATGCATGGTAAATCTTTTGATGCAGATGCATCTTATGGGTCAATAAAAATAGTTTGTCTGTATCATCCATGTGTTGCTGTCTATAATCCAACTCGTAAAGATGAACTCAAAAAAGATTTTGAGATTTTAAAAAATGTTTAATAAATTATAAGGATTTTCCGAATTCTTATTTTGTGCTATATTTTAATAACAAATGCAATCAAAAGAAATCCGAGAACGATATTTAAAATTTTTTGAAAAAAGGGGACATAAAATAATCCCTTCTGCTTCTTTAATCCCCGAAAATGATCCATCGGTTTTATTTACTACTGCCGGTATGCATCCTTTAGTTCCATATTTGCTTGGCGAAAAACATCCATTGGGTAAACGTTTAGTTGATGTTCAAAAATGTATTAGAACTGTGGATATAGATGAAGTTGGTGATTATTGCCATCATACTTTTTTTGAAATGCTTGGAAATTGGTCACTTGGAGATTATTTTAAAAAAGAAGCCATTGAATCAAGTTTCGAATTTCTTACTAGTAAAAATGAAGGTTTAGGTTTAGACAAAAGTAGATTAGCTGTTTCTGTTTTTCAAGGTGATGAAAGTAGTCCTTTTGACGAAGAAGCATATAATATTTGGAAAAGTCTAGGTATTAATGAAAAAAGAATTGCAAAATTACCTAAGAAAAATAATTGGTGGGGGCCAGCTGGACAGACAGGACCTTGTGGGCCTGACACCGAAATGTTTTATTGGGTTGGAGATATTAAGAATATTCCAATTAGTTTTAATGACGACAATACCTTATGGTTGGAAATTTGGAATGATGTTTTCCTACAGTATAATAAAAATATTAATGGTTCATTTGATTTACTTCCTCAAAAAAATGTAGATACAGGTATGGGGATGGAGAGAGTTCTTTCGCTAGTTAATGGTTTTGATGATAATTATAAAACAGAATTATTTTGGCCAATAATTGAAGAAATAGAAAAAATATCTAACAAAAAATATCAGGAAAATTTAAAGAGTATGCGTATCATTTCTGATCATTTGAAGGCAAGTACTTTTATATTGGGAGATGAGAAGGGGATTACTCCTTCAAATACTGGACAGGGTTATATTTTACGTCGTTTGATTAGACGTTCTGTTAGGTATGGTCATCAAATTGGTATGAAATCTTTTTCAGATAAAATTGCTCAAATTGTTATTGATATTTACAAAGATGTTTATCCAGAAATATTAGCAAATAAAGATTTTATTTTAAATAATTTGCGTCAAGAAGAGCAAAAGTTTGAGAAAACACTGGAAAACGGTTTAAAAGAATTTGCAAAAGGTGAAGATCCATTTATTCTTTTTTCTACATATGGTTTTCCGATTGAGATGACAAAAGAGTTGGCTCAAGAAAAAGGAATTGTTATAGATGAAAACAAATTTTATAAAGATTTTAAAAAACATCAGGAACTTTCTAGAACGGCGTCGTCAGGGATGTTTAAAGGTGGTTTGGCTGATTCCGGTGAGACAAGTGTTAAATACCACACAGCTACACATTTACTTCTTGCATCACTACGAAAAGTGCTTGGTGGAGAAATTGTTCAAAAGGGAAGTAATATTACAGCTGAAAGAATGCGTTTTGATTTCAATTGGTCTGAAAAAGTTTCTGTGGAAAATTTAAAAAAAGTTGAGGATTTAGTAAATCAAAAAATTACTGAAAAAATAACAGTTGAAATGCTAGAGCTTCCAAAAGAGGAGGCAAAAAAACTTGTTACTACGCTTTCATTTGACCTTTCAAAATATGGTGATGTTGTAAAAGTATATAAAATCGGAGATTTTAGTGCAGAATTTTGCGGAGGTCCACATGTCAAAAATACCGAAGAGCTTGGTCACTTTAAAATTATTAAAGAAGAAGCCTCAAGTGCTGGTGTTAGAAGAATAAAAGCAGTTTTGGAATAAATCTTATCTACCAATATTTTTTTGTTGACATTAAAAGTTTTTCCTAGTACTCTTTTTGTAGAAGTCAAGAAAAAAAAGGAGGGTATTATGCCTGACAAACACAAAGAAGTCGACGAAAAGAAAGTAAAAAGAGTTATCAGGAATTATCTCAGGAGTGAGATAAATTCTATCAAATGCAAATCTGGTGCTTGCAATATGATTGAATGTCCCTCGTGCAATCATCGTGTAATGGAGCCGATACCAGATTGGAAGTGCTTGAATTTAGATTGCAATTACAGGTTTCCGGAGGAGCTAACACCACCGACTCCAAATGAATTAAGGGATTATTATAAAAAAAAGACCAGAGAGAGGCAGATAGAAAATCTGCTATCAGAGGCAGGTATAAAAATATGACCTCGTAAAAACCACCACGGAAGTCCCCCAACTTCCGTGGTTTTTTATTGCATTACCGAGAATTACGTATTACAATAGTTGTATATTATGAGTTTTTTCTTATTTAAAAAACAACCTTCTTTATCATTCGTTTTTGATATTAGGGATGCATCTATTTCTCTTGCTGTCGCTCGATTTGAAAAAAATAAAAAACCAGAAATAGTTTTATGTCAAAATTTTGAACTCAAATATCAAGATTCTAAAGATCAAAAGAAATACCTTTCTTTTATGCTCAAAACCTTAGACGATGCCATTGTTTCTGTAAAACGTGGTTTAATAAAAATTGGCAATAAAGAGAACATTGGAAAATATTATTTTTTTATTGGTTCTCCGTGGAGTGTATCTCAAACAAAGACAATAAAAATTATTAAAGAAAAACTTTTTGAAATAAACAATGATGTAATGAGTAAGATTCTTCTCGGCGAAGAATCTATAATCGAAAAAAAAATAGAGGAACAAACAAAGGAACCAAACTGGAAAATCCTTGAAGAAAAAATTATTCAGTCAAAATTAAATGGATATAAAGTAGATGATATTTTTGGAAAGAAAACGTCAAATTTTACAATAGAACTTTTTGTTTCTTTTATACCATATGAAATAAAAGAGAAAATAACTTCTCATATAGATGAAGAAAAACAAAAAAATTCTTGTATTTTATCGTCCTATTCATATTTAAGAGATTTATATTCAGACAAGAATGATTTTATTTACGTAGACATAGGCAAATTATTAACAGATGTTTATGTAGTACGTGATGATATTATTTTTGGTATAGCATCTTTCCCTTTTGGGGAAGAGGATATAATAAAAATGTCTCTATCAAAAACCAATCTTTCCAAAGATGTTTTTCTCTCATACATAAATATTGGGCAAGATAATAATTTTGATTTGTCATCACATAATAATGGAGAAGATTTATTAAAAACTGGAATTTATTTTTGGGAAAATCAATTAAAAGATTCTTTATCAAAAATCTGTACTGAAATGAATATACCAAATAATCTATTTATTATTGCAAACGGTGTCATACCTAGTATCTTGATAAAAGAATTATTTAAAAAAAGTAATCAAAAATTTGAGATATTCGGATCAAAAATTGATGTACTAATTATTGGAGAAAACATTATAAACAATTATGTATTAAATGGTAAGTTTTTTGCAAATGAACCATATATTAAAATGGATTTAATATTTTTATATAAAATTTTAAAAAGAAAACAGTAATTACTAGTTTATAGTATGATTGTTTTAATAAAATAGAAATGCCAAGAAAAATAATTCAAGATATAATAGTGAAAAAAAGCATCAGAATGGTTAAAAAAAATGATGCTAAAGAAAGTTTTTTTGCTAGCGACAAAAAAAAATTTTTTGAACAAAAACCAAGTAATGATTTAATCAACAAAATTCCAGTAGAAGAAAACACAAACAATTTGGAATATAGAGAAATAAAAAAACATGTAACAAAGGACTCTGTAATTTTCCTCTGGGTTATTTGTATTGCTGCTATTGCAACATTGCTTTTTATATTATCTTCAACATTTGCAACGGCGACTCTAACAATTACCCCTAAAAACCAAAACATTATTTTGAATGATACATATAATATTACTTCAGATAAAAACATTAGCAGCAGTACATTACATTTTGAAGTTATGACAATCACAAAAAATCTATCAAAAACCCTTAAAACAGATGGAGAAGAATATGTTGAAAGAAAAGGTGTCGGTAAGGCATTTTTATATAATAATTTTAGTACGGCGAACCAAAGACTTATAAATAATACAAGGTTAGAAACAACAGATGGTTTAACATATAGGATAAGACAATCTGTTGATGTTCCTGGAGTAAAAATAATCAATGGTGTAAAAACTCCCGGTTCAATTGAGGTAGAAATTATTGCAGATATGCCTGGCGACAAATACAATATGAAACTCACTGATTTTAAGGGAGACTTCACAATTCCGGGCTTTAAGGGAAGTACAAAATATACAGCATTTTATGGAAGACTTAGTGCAAATGTAGTAGGAGGTTTTGTGGGTAATGTTGAAAAAGTATCAGACGCGATACTCAATGCTGGCAGGGATGAATTAAAAAATACTTTAAATATTGATCTTATAAAAGAAATTTTTTCCACAAAACCAGAACAAGATATCTTGTTTAAAGATAATTATTACATACAGTGTAATGATTTGACTGATGACTATATAAATAAAGATTACACAATTTCTGAAGAGTGTTCTATTAATGCAATCGCCTTTAATAAATCTGCATTATCATCTTTTATAGCAGTAAATAAAATTAAAAATTTTGATAATTCAAAAGTGGATATAATTTGGAATGATAATGATACTGTTTCTTTGCAAGGTACTACCGAAAAACCTTGGAACGAAACTTCTCTCAAGGCTACTTTTACAGGTCCGGCCCAAATTGTCTGGGTATTTGATACAAATGGTATATTGAGTTCTATTGTTGGTCAAAATAAATCTATAATTAGTTCTATTATGGAAAATAATAAAAATTCTTTAACGGGGATACAAGCTACCATAAGACCTACGTGGAGAAATACTTTTCCTGAAAATGTTAAAAAAATAAAAATTGTTGATACTATAAGAGATAACATAAAATAATATTTGTCAAAATACACTTATGTACCAGTAATTTCCCTTGACTATTGTCAAATATTTGATAACATATCAAACGTTGTCATTAAAAATGCAAACACCACAAAAAATTAAGCAAACAGCGTCGGGGATAGTATTAGAAGCTTTTCCAAACACATTATTCAATGTAAAAATGGATGGTGATAAGGGTGAGTTACTATGCTATCTAGCTGGGAAGATGAGGCTCCACAGAATAAAGATTTTGATTGGAGACAGAGTAGAGGTTATTTTAGATGAATATGGTGGAAAGGGTAGAATAGTAAGAAGAATATAATAAATATGAAAGTTAAAGCTTCAGTCAAAAAAATATGTGCCAAATGCAAGACCGTTAGAAGAAAGGGACGAGTTTATGTTACCTGTACTTCAAATCTTAGACACAAGCAAAGACAGGGCTAAAATACAGTTGATTTTTAATATTAGAAATGCTATTGTGGTGTTTCTTGTAATAATTTTATGCGTATAGTAGGTATAACAATTCCAGACAACAAAAGATTGAAAATTGGTTTAACAGTACTCTATGGTATTGGAAGACCTTTGGCACGCCAGATATTAAAACAAGCCAAAGTAGATGAGGATAAAAAACCAGCAGATGTAACCCCAGAAGAAGAGGCAAAAATAAGGCAACTTGTAGAAAGTAAAAAAATAGAAGGAGATTTAAAAAGAGAAGTTGGGGGTAATATAAAAAGGCTGAAAGATATAAAAAGTTATAGAGGTTCAAGACATGCAAGAAAGTTGCCATCTAGAGGCCAAAGAACAAAGACAAATTCTAGAACTCTTAGGGGAAATGTTAGAAAGACTATGGGTACTGGAAGAAAAGCAGCAGACAAAAAATAATTTAAAATAATATACATAACGAACAATGGGTAAGAAACAAGCAGAAACAAAAACAGAAAAAAAAGCTGTTGCAAAAGAAGTAACAGCACAACCAGTAAAAACTAGCTCAAAAAAGCGAGTTGAATCTGGTATTTTACATGTCCAATCAACGTACAATAATACGATTGTGCTTCTCACAGATAAAAAGGGCAATGCTCTCATTCAATCATCAGCAGGAGCATTGGGTTTTAAAGGTGCAAAAAAGGGAACTCCTTTTGCGGCTGCAAAAGTAGGTGAAGCCCTTGGAGAAAAAGCTTTGAATATTGGGCTCAAAGAAATAGATGTTATTGTTAAAGGCGTTGGTTCAGGAAGAGAATCAGCTATCCGTGGATTTATTTCAAAAGGATTCAATATTACAAACATCAAAGATGTAACTCCAGTTCCACATAACGGACCAAAACCTAAAAAACCAAGAAGAGTATAATTTTAAAACATATGATAACAGGACCAAAATATAAAATAGCAAGAAGATTGGGACCAAGTGTGTTTGATAAGACACAGACCCAAAAATTCGCAATGAGATCAAGCTCAAAAGAAATTAAAAAAATTAAAAGAGCTGGCTCAGATTTTGGTGTGCAGCTTATTGAAAAACAAAGGGTTAGATTTACTTATGGGCTTGGAGAAAAACAATTTAAAAATTTAGTTGAAAAAATCCAATCTAAAAAAGGTACAGATATAAATGAGTCACTTGTGCAAGCACTAGAGACAAGATTGGACAACACAGTTTACAGATTAGGATTTGCCAGCACAAGACAAGCTGCGAGACAGATGGTAAATCATGGCCATATAGACGTGAACGGAAAGAGAAATACGATTCCATCTTTTCAAGTATCAATCGGAGACATTATTTCGATAAGAGAAAATAGTAAGAAAAAAGCACTTTTTAAAGATATAGATGATAAATTAAAAGAACAAAAAATTCCTTCGTGGCTTGCATTTAATAAAGAAAAGAAAGAAGCAAAAGTCCAAGGACTTCCCAAAATACCAGCCAATGAATTGTCGTTTGATGTTTCCCAGATATTCCAATATTACAGCAGGTAATCAATTAAATTATTATTAAAATTTATTAATTTTAATCAGCCTACTAAGATTTAATAAATCAAAGAAGGCAAAAAAATATGTCTGATCAATACAAAATATTATTACCGGGAAAACCAAGAGTAGTTTCAGAAAAAGGATTTTCTGGGATTTATGAAATAGATGGTTTATATCCAGGGTATGGCCACACATTGGGTAATTCTCTAAGAAGAATTATTCTTTCTTCTATTCCTGGAGTTTCCATTATCACTGTAAAGATAGATGGTGTTGATCATGAATTTTCTACGATGAAAGGTGTTAAAGAAGATGTCATAAATATTATTTTAAATTTAAAAAAAGTAAGATTTAAAATTGTAAATGATGAAGAACAGACAGTTAATTTAAAAATAAAGGGTATTAAAGATGTTATAGCCGGTGATATAAAAGTCCCAGGACAAGTAGAAGTCTTAAATCCTGAAGAACACATTGCTTCTATCACAGACAAAGCAACAGAACTTTCAATAGAAATGAAAATCAAAAAAGGCTTAGGTTTTATTCCAAAAGAAGAAATACAAAAAGAAAAAGTTGAAATTGGAACAATTGCACTAGACGCTATCTTTACTCCAGTAAAAAGAGTAAATTATGAAGTAGAAAATATGAGAGTTGGAGATAGAACAGATTTCAATAAGCTTATTTTTTCAATAGAAACAGATGGTTCAATTTCTGCTTCAGAAGCACTAGAAAAATCAATTTTTATAATGTTGGAACAACTTAAAGCCATTGTTGGTTTTGAGGAACCTGAAGAAGTAAAGGAGGTCAAAAAGGCAGAAAAGGGCAAAGATAAAGATATAGAAGCTGATCCAGAATTCCTAAAAACAAGAATCGAAAGTTTAGACCTTTCAGTTAGAACAACAAACGCACTTTCAAACGCAAATATTAGAACAGTTGGTGGTCTTGCAAAAAAGAAAGCCGATGACCTTACAGACATTGAAGGTTTGGGAGCAAAGGGAATCCAGGAGATTAAAAAAGCTTTGTCAAATTTTGGTATAACCTTAAAATAAAAATTTATGTTACACGGCAATAAGAAAAAACAATTAAGTAGAAATAAAAACCAAAGAAATGCGCTGGTTAAGACTCTTGCTGTATCTTTGATAAAGTATGAAAAAATCCAAACAACAGAAATAAAAGCAAAAGTTTTAAAAACCTTTGTCGAAAAATTGATAACAAAAGGAAAGGAGGGGGATTTGAGTGCACAAAAACTTATTGCTAGAAGGATAGGACCAGTTTCAGCAAGCAAAATAATCAAAGTTCTTTCACCAAAATATAAAGAAAGATTCGGTGGATATACAAGAGTTATAAAGATTAAAACAAGATTATCTGATGGAACGAAAATGGCTCAGATAGAATTTATATAAAATTAAAAAAATGGAAAAGAAAATTTACAAAATAGATGCAACAGGACAAAAACTTGGAAGGTTGGCTACAAAAGCCACAGCTTTACTTATTGGTAAAAACCGTGTTGATTATGCCAAAAACAAAATTTTTAATGTAGAGGTTGTTATTGAAAATGCTTCAAAAATGGATATATTTGAAGGCAAACTAAAAACAGTTTATACAACATATTCAGGATATCCAGGAGGTATTTATAATAAGAGTATGCAACAAATGATAGATAAAAAAGGAAAAGGTGGTTTGTTAAAAATAGCAATTTCCGGAATGATTCCAAGAAATAAACTAAAATCAAGAATTATAAAGAATTTAGTTATAAAAGAATAATACAATGGAAAAAGAAACAAAACACAAATACATAGAAGCTGTTGGAAGAAGAAAAACGTCTATTGCAAGAGTTAGAGCAACAGTTGCCTCAAAAAATTCTTTTGTAATAAATGATGGAAAAACCATTGATGATTATTTCAAAAATGAAGCACAGAGAATAATTGTTTCTCAAGCACTGGGAGTTGCAAAATTACCGGGTCATTTAACAATTACAGTAAAAGTCAGCGGTGGGGGAATCAATTCTCAAGCAGAAGCGATAAGACACGGAATTGCAAGAATACTTATTTTAATAGATCCAGAACTTAGAAAAGATTTGAAAAAAGTTGGATATCTAAAGAGAGATCCAAGAGCAAAAGAAAGAAGAAAATTCGGATTGAAGAAAGCGAGGAAAGCCCCTCAATGGAGTAAGAGGTAAATTATATAAGAAACAGGTGGGAATACCACTTGTTTTCTTTTTAGAAAAGCTTTCCGAAGTCCCGTAGCTAACTTTTTCTATCAAAAAAGTTATGGTACTGGGACCAGAAAAGCCCCACAGTGGTCAAAGCGTAAACGAAAAAAAAGAAAAGCCGCCCGTAATCACAGGCGGCGTAAGATAGCGGGATGTCGGTAAGCAATATGTTCTGGTGGGCAACCAAAACATATTCTCAACTCACGGCATCCTGGACCACCCAATTGTGCGGTGATCGAGAACTTCTTACTTAAATTATATAATAATAAAAAACTAGCTGTCAACACAGAAAATTTGGAAAAATGAAAAAAAACAAAACCCGCTTCAAGTGACACTAAAGCGGGTTCTTAGGTGGCCGTTTAAAAAACGGCCAATTATGACGAGACCCCTGTGTGGGAAGCTAAACGTATAAAAAATGGGGGACATTTCCTGGACGTCCGCCCCGCACACACAGGTAATCTCTGAAACTCGTGTACAATGTACTCTTGAGGATAGCATAGCATATTATATACTTATATGTCAAGCATAAAATTTGATTTTTATAGAAATTATGATAAAATAGCTCTAAATAAGGCTAATATCGAATATTAAGCACTAAACTAGCCAAAATAAATAAATATGAACAAAAATACAACAAATAATGATAACGATGATTTGGTATACGAGGATGAGTCAAAAAAAGCATCAAAAAAGGTGGCTGATGATGTCGTTGTTGACGATGAAGTTGAGGCTCCAGAAATTTTAATCAAAAAACTCAAAGAAAAAATAAAAACTCTTGAAAAAGAAAAGCAGGAGTACATGGATGGCTGGCAAAGAGAAAGGGCTGATTTTATAAATTACAAAAAGAGAGTTGAGAATGAAAAAGTTGAAATTGTAAAATATGCAAACGAAAATTTGCTTGAAGAAATTACACAAGTGCTAGATAGTTTTGAAATGGCATTTTCAAATAAAGAAGCTTGGGAGAAAGTTGATAAAAATTGGAGAGTCGGCGTAGAATATATCCACACGCAACTTTTAAAAATTCTTGATGAAAATAATTTTACTGCTATGAACCCACTTAACGAAAAGTTTGACCCAAAATTTCATATAGCAACGGAGCATGTTTTCACGGATGATGAAAAGAAAGACGGAATGATCACAGAAGTTAAGAAGAAAGGTTATATTTTGAATGGAAGAGTAATGAAAGCCGCACAAGTTGTTGTGGCAGAATATAAAAAAGTGATATAATAAAAACATGTTAGCGATTCAGAAACAATCAAAATTTATAAAGAAAACAATACAATTGCCAAATGGTTCATGGGCACTTGTTGTTTTTGAATTGCTTGAAGTAAACGGAAAAATAGTTGCAAAAGCAGTTTGTGGGAAAATTATTGAAGATAATATTATATCTCAAGAAGAAATTCTTGCACTTCCTGTATATTTTGAAAAACAAAATTTTCTTCCTATCACGAGTCCATTTTTTGCGGATGTTTTAAATTTAATAAAAGATTTATCTTTTGTTATTAGCCAACCATCTCGTGCTCCTAATTTTATATAAAAAAGTATAAACATAAGAATATTTTCTTTGTCTATACTTTTGTTGTGAGATAAATTATAAGTTTATTAGTTTTTTAATTATTTAATAAAATTTATGTCAAAAATATTAGGAATAGACTTAGGAACAACATTCTCAGCGGGGGCTGTGATGGAGGGAAATGCGCCAAAAATCATTGAAAATGCTGAAGGTGCAAGAATTACTCCTTCTATTGTAGCTACAACAAAAACAGGCGAAAAGCTTGTTGGACTTTTGGCAAGACGCCAAGCTGTTACAAACCCAAAGAATACAGTTTTTCAGGTAAAAAGATTTATGGGTCACCAATACAGTGATCCGGGAGTTCAGAAAGATAAAACTTCCGTTTCTTTTGATATTTCAAAATCTGCAAATGGCGGAGTTGAAATAGCAATGGGAGGGAAGAATTATCGACCAGAAGAAATTTCTGCAATGATTTTGCAGAAAATAAAAAATGATGCAGAAGCACGACTTGGAGAAAAAATTACCGATGCAGTTATTACTGTGCCAGCATATTTCAACGATTCACAAAGACAAGCAACTATGGATGCAGGTAAAATTGCAGGATTAAATGTTTTGAGAATTATAAATGAGCCAACAGCAGCAGCACTTGCATATGGTTTGAACAAAGGTAAAACTGAAAAAATCGCAGTGTACGACTTCGGCGGTGGAACATTTGATATTTCAATTCTTGAAATTGGAGATTCTGTCGTAGAAGTTCGCTCAACTGATGGAGACTCACACCTTGGTGGACGCGATATTGATAAAAAGATTGTGGATTTTATGGCAGACCAATTCATGAAAGAAAATGGAATTGATTTGAGAAAAGATCCACTTTCTCTTCAAAGACTTGACGAAGCTGCAGAAAAAGCAAAGATTGAACTTTCAACTGCACTTGAAACGGAAATAAATATTCCTTTTGTAACTTCAGATGCTTCGGGTCCAAAACACTTACTTATCAAATTCACAAGAGCAAATCTTGAAAATCTTACAAAAGAATTTATTGATAGATCAATAATGATTGCAAAGAGGGCTATTGACGCTTCACCATTTAAAATCGCCGACCTCAACGAAGTTATTATGGTTGGAGGGCAAACAAGAATGCCTGCAATCATAAAAGCTGTAAAAGAATTATTTGGAAAAGAGCCAAATATTTCTGTAAATCCAGATGAAGTTGTTGCACTCGGTGCCGCAGTTCAGGGGGGAATTTTGAGAGGAGATGTCAAAGATGTTCTTTTGTTGGATGTCACACCGTTATCTCTTGGAATTGAAACTATGGGTGGGGTTGCGACACATCTTGTAGAAAAGAATACGACTATTCCAACTAGAGCCTCACAGGTATTTTCTACTGCAGCTGACAATCAAACGTCTGTAGAGATACATATCGTTCAAGGTGAAAGACCAATGGCTTCCGATAACAAGAGTTTGGGTAAATTTATATTGGATGGAATACCACCAGCGAGAAGAGGAATGCCACAAGTTGAAGTTACTTTTGACGTTGATTTAAATGGGATTTTGAATGTAAAAGCAAAAGACAAAACAACAAATAAAGAACAATCAATTAGAATTGAAGCTTCTTCTGGCTTGAAGAAAGAAGATATTGAAAGAATGAAAAAAGAAGCTGAGCTTAATGCTGAAGAAGATAAAAAGAAAAAAGAAAGTGTTGAAGCAAAAAATATTTCTGAACAAATTATTTACACTGCGGAAAAAGCTATCAAAGATAATGGTGCAAAAATTCCAGCAGAAGTTATAAAAGGTGTAGAAGACAAAATCGCTGACCTTAAAAAAGTAAAAGATGGAACAGATGTAACTGCAATAAAAACTGCAACAGATGCACTTTCAGGCGAGATGCAAAAAATAGGTGAGGCAATGGCAAAAGCACAAAAAGAAGCTCCAGGACAAACTGCAGGGGCAGAGCCAAAAAAAGATGACAACGTAAAGGATGCAGAATATAAAGAAACGGGAGATAAAAAATAATTACCAATAGATGGCCAATAAAGACTACTATCCCAGTACCATAACTTTTTTGCAGGAAAAAGTTAGCTACGGGACAAGCAAAACAAAATAAATGAGTAAAGATTATTATAAAACCCTAGGGGTGGACAAGGGCGCGAGTAAAGAAGATATTAAAAAAGCTTTCAGAAAACTTGCGCACGAACATCACCCAGACAAAGGTGGAAACGCTGAAAAATTCAAAGAAGTAAGTGAAGCTTACTCGGTACTTTCTGATGATTCAAAAAGATCACAGTATGATACTTATGGTTCTGCTGGTCCCGGAGCTAGCGGTTTTGGTGGTGGGCAATATCAACAAGGACAGGGAGGTTTTGAAGGATTCGATTTTTCAGGATTTACTGGAGGACAAAATGTTGATTTTGACTTAGGAGATATATTTGGAGATTTTTTTGGAGGAGGTAGAACTTCTAGAAAAAAACAAAAAAAGGGAAGAGACATTCAAGTTGATTTAGAACTTAATTTTTCAGAATCAGTTTTTGGTGCTGAAAAAGAAATTAGACTTACAAAAAATTCAAAATGTAAAGTTTGTAATGGAACAGGTGCTGAGGGAAGTTCATCTATGCAAACATGTAATTCTTGTGGAGGACAAGGAAAAATCCGAGAAACAAAAAGATCATTTTTTGGACCAATCGTCACAGAAAAAATTTGTGAAGTTTGCGAAGGTTCGGGACAAATTCCAAAACATAAATGTTCAAGCTGTTCAGGTCTTGGTATATCAAAAAAAGAAGAATCATTTTCTGTAAGTATTCCTGCTGATATAAACGACGGAGAAACAGTGAGACTAACAGGTGCCGGTGAATCTGTGAAAGGCGGAAGCTCTGGAGATTTGTATATTAAGATTCGTGTAAGAAAAGACCATTTGTTTAAAAAAGAAGGAAAAAATCTTATTACAGAATTGAATATAAAATTGACGGATGCCGTTTTAGGGGCTAAATATAGCCTTAAAACTCTGGATGGTGATATAGAGCTGTCGGTTCCTGCAGGGGCTGAATTTGGCCAAATATTGCGTATTAGGGGCAAAGGAATCCCTATAAGTGGAGACAAAAGAGGGGATTTACTAGTCAAATTGAACATCAAAATACCTAGCCGACTTTCAAAGCAAGCGAAGAAATATTTTGAGGAATTGAGGGGAGAAGGGTTATAAAATAAATACAAAAGGCGGGTTCGCGAAGCGAACCCGCCTTTTGTATTTTTAAGATATTAGTTTATATTTTTCTAAAATATAATCCACATCCTTATCTCCTCGGCCAGAAAGATTTACAATAATAATTTTTTCTTTATCTAGAGTTGGTGCCAGTTTGATTGCCTCTGCAACTGCATGAGAACTTTCAAGCGCTGGAATAATTCCTTCCATCCTTGATAGTTCAAAGAATGCATCAACGGCTTCTTTATCAGAAACTGAAGTATATTTTACACGCCCAATATTTTTTAAGTGTGCATGAATTGGTCCAACACCTGGATAATCTAAACCTGACGCAATAGAGTGGACTGGATCTGGTTTGCCGTCTTTATCTTGCAGAACAATTGTATTCATTCCGTGAATAATTCCTTTTGTTCCGTAAGTTATTGTCGCTGCGTGTTCTCCAACCATAGATCCTTTACCTCCAGGCTCAACTCCAATTAATTCAACTGAATTGTCTAAAAATTCATTAAATAATCCAATTGCATTTGAACCACCACCAACACATCCTATTAAGTAATCTGGCAAACAATTTTCTTTTTCTAAGATTTGTTTTTTTGCTTCAATACCGACAATAGACTGAAAATCTCTAACAATCATAGGATATGGATGTGGGCCAACAACAGAACCAATTGCAAAAAATGTAGTTTGATATTCATCAATAAATTTTGCAAAGGCACTATCAACTGCATCTTTTAGACTTTTGCCTCCAGAAGTTACTTCAACGACTTTTGCTCCAAGTAATTTCATTCGAGCAACATTTGAACTTTGCTTGGTAATATCTATTGAACCCATGTGTATTTCACATTCAAGACCAACCAAAGCGGCAGCAGTTGCCAAAGCAACTCCATGTTGACCAGCGCCTGTTTCAGCAAGAAGTTTTTTCTTACCCATTTTTTTATCAAGCAATGCTTCACCTAGACAGTGATTTATTTTATGTGCTCCTGTATGATTTAAATCTTCACGTTTAAAGTAGATTTTTGCACCACCGAGTTTCTTTGTTAGATTTTTTGCAAAATATAAAGGTGATGGTCGTCCAACATAATTTTTAAGTAAGTCATTATATTCTTTTTGAAACTCTGGATCTTTTTTTGCCTTTAAGTATTCTGTTTCAATTTCTGCTAACGGTTTTTCAAGTTGTGGAGGAACAAATTGTCCCCCGTATTCACCATAGAATCCGTGCTCGTCTGGTAAATTTTTTAATGATGTTTTTTCATCTTTTTTTATAGTTTTCATAATTTTGTTTTTGTTATTTTTATAATTAATAATTACACCCAATTATTTGCTAGGCCAAAATTCTGTGCAATGTTGTTTAAAAATAAATTTTTTCATTATGTTAATTGTTAATTTATGCAAACAAAAAACCCGCCATCGCGGGTAATTAATATCTGTATTTAGAAAATATAAATACAATAAAAGCTACCCGCAATAACGGATTAGCCAACAAACCATATTCATATTTATTTCCCTTGTCATGCTTCAATGTTATTACTTCTTAAAAAAATTGCAAGTATAAGCATTTTAACACCATACTTTCATTAATTCTTTTATTTTGTTATTATATTTATATGAATAAAAAAATATTACTTTCAGGAGTCAAACCAACAGGCAGAGTTCATATTGGCAATTATTTTGGAGCGATGAAGCAAATGGTAGACCTTCAAGATAAATATGAAAGTTATATTTTTATTGCTGATTATCACGCAATGACAACTGTTCAAAACAAAGCTGAACTCACACAAGGGATTATTGATGTGGCATTAAATTATTTAGCGATTGGTCTTGATCCAAAAAAGATTACACTTTTTAAACAATCCGATATTCCACAAGTAACAGAGCTTACCTGGATTTTTAATTGTATAACAACCGTTCCTTATTTGATGCGTGCGCATGCTTTCAAAGATGCAGAGGCGAAAAATAAAGAAATTAACGTTGGACTTTTTGATTATCCAATGCTTATGACCTCAGATATTTTGATGCAAGATGCGGATATTGTTCCTGTTGGGCAAGATCAAAAACAACATGTTGAATATGCACGAGATACTGCACAAAAGTTTAATAGAATTTTTGGAGAAACTTTTAAAATTCCAGAACCATATATACTTCCTAATGTTGAAACTGTTCCCGGAATAGATGGTAGGAAAATGAGTAAAAGTTATGATAACGAGATTCCACTTTTTGCTACAGACGAAGAAATTAAAAAACTGGTGATGAAAATACCAACAGATTCAAAAGGTGTAGCTGAATCAAAAAATCCAGATGAATCTATTATTTTTACTATTCATAAACTACTTTTGGATGCAGAAGGACAAAAAACTTTGAGAGAAAAATATCAAAAAGGTGGAATGGGCTACAAAGAAGCAAAAGAATTGCTCATAAAAGATTTGTCTGTCTTTATCAAACCAATGAGAGAAAAGAGAGAAAAATTAGCCAAAGATTTGTTTGCTGTTTTTGAAATTCTCAAAAATGGTGCCAAAGTAGCCTCTATAAATGCTGAAAAGAAAATGAAGGAAGTGAGAGAGAAAGTGGGAGTGGAAATTTATTAATAATAGTTGTATTATATAGGTATAAGCGTTGATGCTGAAAACAACAGCGGAGCTTGGGAAGAAAACCTTTGGTGAGTAGAACCCTATAAATGAGAAGCAAGTGAGGTGGCACCGCGACTCGTCCGTCAAAATTTAAAAAATTTTCTTCGGATAAATTCGCCCTCGCAATAATCGAAAATATTTTTCGGTTCTTGCGAGGGCGATTTTTATTGATTATTAATTAAATTAAAATGAACAGAACATATATAGCAGAATTAAATAAAAAAGTTGGAGAGGAAGTAAAAATTTGTGGCTGGGTGGATGTTAGACGAGATCACGGCAAACTTATTTTTATTGACCTTCGCGATATGTCTGGAAAAGTTCAGATGGTTGCACTTCCAAATCATAAAGAAGCACACACTTTAGCAAACACTGTTCGTTCTGAATGGGTTCTTGAAGTTTCTGGAAAAGTAAATGCTCGTCCAGAAAAAATGGTAAATAAAGATGAAATAAACGGAGCAGTCGAAATTGAAGTTTTGTGTATTAATGTTTTAAATGAAGCAATTACTCCAGCTATTGATGTTCGCGGAGATGGAATTGAAATTGGTGAAGACGCTCGTTTGAAATACAGATATTTGGATCTACGAAGACCAAGGATGCAGAAAAATATTCGAAACAGAAGCAAGGTGATGACACTTACAAGAATTTTGCTAGAAAAAGAAGGTTTTTGCGAAATTGAAACTCCAACTCTTACAAAAGCAACCGCCGAAGGTTCAAGAGATTTTATTATCCCTTCAAGACTTGAAAAAGGGAAGTTTTATGTTTTGCCTCAATCACCACAGCAATATAAACAACTTTTGATGGCTTCTGGTTTTGAAAAATATTTTCAATTTGCAAGATGTTACAGAGATGAAGATTCAAGAGGCGACAGACAGCCAGAATTTACACAAATGGACTTGGAAATGAGTTTCGCGACAGAAGAGGATGTAATGAATGTAAATGAAAAAATTGTTATTGAAATTGTGAACAAACTTTATCCGCAGAAAAAAATTCAAGAAATTCCTTTCCCAAAAATTTCTTACAAAGAAGCAATGGAAAAATATGGTACTGATAAACCCGATATCAGAAAAGATAAAAATGATAAAGATTTGCTAGCATTTGCTTGGATTGTAGATTTTCCTATGTTTGAAAAAGCAGATAATGGAAAATGGACATTTACACACAATCCTTTCTCGGCAACAAAAGCTGAATCATTTGATGATTTAATGGCTAAGAAAAATATAGATAAAATAATGGCCGCACAGTATGACCTTGCTTTAAACGGTAATGAAATGGGTGGTGGAAGTATCAGAAATCACAGACCGGAAGCACTAAGAAAAGTTCTTGAAATAATGGACTTTGATGATGCAAAAATTGAAAAAGAATATGGCCATATGCTAAAAGCTTTTGAAACAGGAACACCTCCTCACGGTGGAATTGCTTGGGGGCTTGATAGAATGATAATGATTTTAGAAAATGAACCAAATATTCGTGAAGTGATAGCTTTTGCAAAAACTGGTGAAGGAAGAGACCTTATGATGGATGCACCGACCGAAGTTTCTGCAGAGCAATTGAGAGAATTGGGAATTGAAATAAAAAAGAAGAAATAAAATGGAAGATTGTATTTTTTGTAAAATAATAAGACGAGAAATCCCTTGTGTAAAAATTTGGGAAGATGAAAAATACTTCGCTTTTCTTGACCAAGGGCAAATAAATCCTGGGCATACTTTACTGATACCAAAAGAACATAACGATTATCTTTTTGACCTTGAGGATGAGAAATACAGTGAATTGTTGTTAAAAGGAAAAAATATAGCAAAAATATTAAAATCAAAATTAAAACCAAAAAGAGTTGGTTTGGCTGTTGAAGGATTTGGTGTACCACATGTGCATTTACATTTAGTTCCAATCAATAATGGAGGCGAATTGAATCCAGAAAGAGCAACTCATCCAAAAATTGAAGAATTAAAAAAGGTTGCTGAAAAAATATTAAATAAATAATGTCCGATAACCAATTCAAAATTAAAACGGAAGTTTTTGAGGGTCCACTAGACTTGCTACTTTCACTTATTGAAAAAAGAAAACTTCTTATCAATGATGTTTCTTTAGCAAAAGTTACAGACGACTTTATTGCTCATTTGCAAAATAGGGAAGTGTACTCAATAAAAGATACATCAGAATTTTTAGTTGTGGCTTCCACACTTTTGCTTATCAAATCAAGGTCTTTGATTCCAAGTTTGAATCTTTCAGAAGAAGAGCAGACTGATATGCGAGATTTGGAATTAAAATTAAAAATTTACAAAAAAATCAAGGAACTTAGCGTTTTTGTAAAAAAGAATTTTGGTAAACAAATTATTTTCTTCCCAAACGCAAGAAAAATGGAACCAGTTTTTTCTCCAGACTCTAAAATGAG
>Ga0209083_1000796_pt1 | contig 42175 bp, 59 predicted proteins | sample AM7aDNAmetaG_FD_184132 | JGI IMG/M metagenome (GOLD analysis project Ga0209083, IMG submission 184132) | Freshwater microbial communities from Finland to study Microbial Dark Matter (Phase II) - AM7a DNA metaG (SPAdes) (version 3) | ecosystem: Environmental > Aquatic > Freshwater > Lake ... | reverse complement strand
AGGGACCAGTGATGCCGGTTGCTGTCCCCTATGCGGGGCACCCTGGGAGAGATTGGTTGAAAGAGAATGGACAGAGTCCAAGTCCCGAAGTAACAAACGATCAGGGGTAGGGGATAGTCATTGGGAAGGGTTGCAACCTACAGGTAGAATGGGACAGTTTGTAGGGGGGAGAATCGAAACCACAGGCTGGGCTCCAACCTGTGAATGCCCTGAACATGAACCTGTACCCTGCATGGTACTTGATCCGTTTGGGGGTAGTGGTACAGTAGGGATGGTTGCAAGATGGCACAGTCGGAACTCCATCCTATGTGAGATCAATCCAGAGTACGTGCATATCATTGAAGAACGTCTGACAATGGAACAAGGGGATAATGGGGGATGGAAGGCCCCCAAGCACACCCTTGGAGATGAGGTCTCGTTGGACCTCTTAACAGAACTGATGAAGTAAGAATGAATGTAGAACAGTTTGAATTCGATTGGACAATCAGCGATACCCACCTGAATCATGTCAAGATACGAGAGTATGAACCTATGCGTTTAGTATGGGGATCTACACTCTCGGCTCACAATGACACCATCATCAATGCCTGGAACAGTTGCATCCAACCAGGGCAACGGGTACTGCATCTAGGGGACTGGGCGATGGGGCCTCACTGGGAATGGCAAGGTCTCAGGGACCGTCTGAACGGTGACATCACCATCATCCTCGGTAACCACGATAGGGAGCCCCTAGCCCTGGAGAAGATGGGGTTCAGAATCCTGGAGAGTCTTTCCTTCAGGGACAAGAACCTGGGCTTGGTAACGTGTAGGCATAGCCCTCATCACTTCACCAAGGAAGAGATGGACACGTCAGACGTGCTCCTCTATGGGCACATGCACTCAAAGAATCACCATGCCCCATTCGAAGCCTTCGGCAAGAAGGCTCTGTGCCTATCCATCGAGGTTCTGCCAAACACCCCCCACCCCCTGTCTTACAATGAGCTCGTGAGGGTAATATCCCAGAGGTTCCCATGAGTACAGAACCAGAAGTCATCGAGATAGGGGTCCAAGGGGGTTACCTCACCCGTGAACGTAAGGACCCCGCCCTCTGTATCCGGTGCGGCATCCGTATGAATGACGCAGAGGAAACGTCCCGTAAGGGGGAGTACTGGCACTACCGGGGCCCGAAGCCCTGTGTCAATGACGAAAAGTACCTACAGTGGGGGGACGGGGAACTCCAGCCCTGGAAGTCCAAGGGCAGACGGAGAGCGATTTCCCGTGGAGCTCGCCTAGCAAGTAAGCACCGTGGCTGATTTTTGTTGACCCCCAGCTTCGGCGGTGTTACTTTCCATCTGCATAGGGTAACTTCCCTATAGGAATTACTAGACGTGATCCGTCATGAACTTCGCTCTTAGCCATCGTTGTTGCTATTGAGACGCCTCGGCTGGCGGCCGATTTGGCATGTTCTCGTATGCAGCGATGGTCGAGTGGTTGAAGACGACGGGCCGTAACCCCGTTCCCCTTATGGGGCTCGCAGGTTCGAACCCTGCTCGCTGCACCAACCAGAGATAAGCTCTCTGGCTTATGCGGTAGAACCACGAAGGCAGTGGAGCAGACTGTAAATCTGCCGCCCATTGGGCATTGTGGGTTCGAATCCCACCTACCGCACCCTGGCTAAGAAGCCAGTCTATGCACCGTATCCCTATCGGTCGGGGCCCTGACTGCAAATCAGGTGTTGTAGGGTTCGACTCCCTAACGGTGCTCTGTGGCCGTAGCTCAAAGGTAGAGCATCTGGTTGTGGCCCAGATGGTTGGGAGTTCAATTCTCCTCGGTCACTCCACAACATACACCGGCTGTAAACTGCCGGTTGGCATAAACAGGTACGAAGTGGAAAGGGTTGCTGTCATGGGTTCACTAATCGTAGAGATCAGGGCTGGTGAGGGTGGGAAGGATGCCTGTCTGTTCGTGAAGGAACAGTTATCCATCTATCAGAAACGTGTACAACGGAGGTTTCTTTAACTCAGAGGTCATAGACCTTCAAGAGGGCTATGCTTCTATCAGGGTCACGGGACCTGGGGCAGAAGAAGCCTTCAAGTATGAACCCGGTGGACATCGTATCCAGCGGATTCCTCCCACTGAGAAACACGGGAGGATGCAGACCTCATCCATCACCGTAGCCTGCTTGCCTGAGCCAACAGAGGTTCAGTTACAGGTTCGTCTCCAAGACCTGACTTGGAAGTTCTCCAGGGGTTCGGGTCCTGGGGGACAGAACCGAAATAAAACTGAAACAGCCGTAGACTTGACCCACCTTCCTACAGGGACCGTGGTTCATGCCGAGAGTGAACGGTCCCAACAGGATAACAAGAGGATTGCTCTTGCTACTCTCAAAGCCCGATTGTGGTCTGTTATGAGGGATAAAGAAGAGGCTGCAAGGGCATCCTCTCGAAGAACTCAGGTGGGAGCCGGTATGAGGGGGGACAAAGTGCTTACAGTACGTTTCCAGGATGATGTGGTGACATACCACCCTACTGGCAAGAAGATCCGTCTCAAGGACTATCTTGCTGGGGACTATGACTTCTCAGCCTAACCTGTAAGCACTGGTCCACATCTGTCTTTATCGGTACGCTTGATGGTCATGTGTGGTCTGACTTCCTCTGGCTCACTTGATGAACATGGGTGTCTCTTATCGAATGGTTCGCTCGGCTACCATGGGTGAATTGTAGCCTCTGGCTCACTGTGCGGGCTGGGGTGTCTCTAGGGATATGGTTCACTTTCGGATCATGGGTGACTACCGGATTATGGTTCACTAGAGTCCTTCTGGGTGGCTTATCCCTTTCGGTTCACTAAGAGGTAGACGGGTAACTCCCACTCTTCGGCTCACTCCAAGTGCTTGGTTGCCTTATCCATAACGGCACGCTTCCTACCTTTGGGTATCTAGTCAACGATGGCACAAACGGCATAGGGTGTCTCATGTATAACGGTTCACTTAACTAGCGTGGGTGACTTGCCTTTCGTGGTTCACTTTTCATTGACGGGAGAATCATAAACAGAGGTTCACTATCGGTCTTTGGGTGCCTTTGCAATGATGGTTCACTACGCAGGTACGGGATTCTTAACAAGAATGGTTCGCTCGGTGACCGTGGATGTCTTTGAGGGAGAGACACTAAGGAGGAACGGGAGTCTCGGTCTGAAAGGTATTCCTTCGGATCACTAATTCACACTGGATGTCTCTTACGCAACGGTTCACTATGCTACGCTGGGTGTCTCTTGTGAAACGGTTCACTCTCGGTCTATGGTGGACTCCAAAACAAATGGCTCACTCGGTTATTGTGGTGGACTCACCTATAAAGGTTCACTTGAATATTGTGGGTGCCTCCGTCTATTCGGTTCACTTTGGTAGTTTGGGGGACTCCTTGAGAATGGCACGCTATTCTGGTCTGGGTGCCTATAGACCATTGGCTCACTTTACCTCTCAGGGGTGTCTTTCAACTATCGGTACACACAACTACGAAGGGTGTCTCCGCAATAACGGCTAACTCGACCTTGACGGGTAACTCCCACTCTTCGGCTCACTTATGCGTTGAGGGTGACTTCATCGGGAAGGTTCACTTGCAAAGAACGGGTGTCTTGTTGCCATTGGTTCACTAATGCAATGGGTTTCTTCCTGCTAACGGGTCACTAACGTGAACATGGGTGACTACCATGCAATGGTACACTCAAGAACTTCGGGTGTCTCCAAGAAACTCGGTACACTTTCGATTTCAGGGGGGCTTATCGAGGACGGTTTACTTCATGCGAATGGTGGACTTGCGGTGTACGGTCCACTCCGAGGCTGCGGGTGTCACAACCTGTTGGTACGTTCAGGTTGACGGGAGGCTTCGTAAGTCAACTCACTAAGGGGATGTGGGTTTCTACTGCCAGAAGGTTCACTCAAGAAGAATGGGTATCTCTTGATGAAAGGTTCACTTGGGTCAGACGGGTGACACATGACGATTGGTACACTACATCATCATGGATTTCTGCTGCTGACTGGTTCACTCAATCCTAACGGGTAACTCTACGTTATCAGTTCGCACCATCTTGATGGGTGTCTTAGCCAACCGGCACACTAATCGGGTATGGGTGCCTCCGTCAATATGGTACATGAGAGATGACGGGTGCCTTTCAAGTTCTGGTACACTAGGTTCTCTTGGGTGTCTTTTAGGTGACGGCACACTAAGATAACCTGGGTGTCTTACGCACCAAGGTATGCTTCGGAAGAATGGGTGTCTTAAAGGGTACGGCTGGTTGTCAAAGATCGAAAGGCTTACTGAGCGAGAGCTACTTCAGCCGCAATCTCCGCAGCCATAGGGTCCGGGGGAGGGCCAGCATTCAGGGCACCAGCGTGCTGTCCATGGCCGTGCCCAAGATAGGCTTCGGCATAGGAGTCACAGATGGGCAGACCCTCATACTCTCGCCACCTTCTCCAGATGTCCAGGAGTAACATCTTGATCATGTACCGGAGGGCAGCTTGATGCCTGTGTGCATCCGACCGTCCCCAACCAGCATTGATCTTCCGGTTCTTGTAGTCATCATAGTACTTCCTCCAAGGTGAATTCACCTGGAGAAGCACTGGGGCTAGAACACCAACCATCTTGGTCTTGAGCCACTCGTTGTACTTGAGCTTTTCCCCCTTGACCCGTCGCATAGTCTGACCGGATACATACACGTCCTGTGACGTGAGGACATCCTTGGCCTTGGGGCACTTAGGAAGTCCAGGCTTCTCAGGCAGGGTAGTTCCAGTGGTGGGGTGGGGGGTCCTGGAACGCTCCAACTTGTGCTTGTAGCCAGTTTCCCCGGTAGGGACATCTGATGACTGTGCCTCCACTACAGAGTGGCACTTCAGGCACCGGGAAGCAGGCACAGGAGCCAGTCCAGCAAAGGACCAGAACTGAGAGGGGGTCTCTGCTTTGTTGATGTCAAACTCGGCCAGGATGACCCCAGACATGGTAGGACCTATCCCCTTGAACAGTGTCTTGTCCGAGAGGATGTCCCGGAAGAAGCCGAACTTCTTGAGCCTTGCCTTGATGTCCCCCAGAGCAAGGGCCTCCAACTTCTCCAGGTCTGAAGCTCGGTTCTTCAGGCCCTCCACATCCAGAGGATGCAGGAGAATCTCACTTGTTCCAGGCCGAGCATAGGTCCGTCCTGCCGTCTGGATTCGTAGGGTTTGGAAGTCATAGAACAGGTGAACTTCTCGCCGAAGGGCTAGTTTGTCCTGTTCCTTGGTACGTTCAACCTGAATGACTGTGTTATCCGAAGATGTTGCGGGCTTCTTACGGGGCATAGTTTGTTCTCCGTGTGTATCCCCCCTTACACCATCCCGGAGAACTTATTTCTTGTAGACCAAGGTATTCAGTGTATTCTTTAGGGTGTCTCTCTGTCCAAGATCATAAGGGTGGGGTACAGCCCCTTCCCAGGACTTTGCCAAGGCTTCCAAACTGTCGTCCAGGGATTGCCGTTTGGAGTCCATCTGAAGAATGACTGTATGGTAGTGTGTGACTTCCTGAAGAATAGAAACTAGGTCTTCCTGGAATAGGGGAGACATAGCACAAATGGCTTCTTTGAGCCGAACTAAACGATCTTGGGAAAGCTTCAGGTTCATCCCATACCTACTCTGTCCGGTGCGCTACGGGGGGTTTCGATCTTGGAGAGGGTAGCTCCCATGATCTTGTACCAGCGAGTCTCATAGGGACTTTGACAGAGCCCACGTTGTATTGCTTCCGTTACAACATGGTCATACGCATAGTAGGCACTCCAGTTCTTGAGGCTGAGAATCTCTTCTGCCTCTGACATGGATTGGGCCCATCCAATGACTTTTCTCAGTCCAACATACCCACTATCGGGATAGAACTTGAGCACCGTTAGGAGATAGATGCCGTGATCCTTGGGACCTGTAGGCATAACTCACTCCTGTTCCCACTCCCTCAGAAGAACCTCTAGGTCAGGTAGCTGTGGGAATTCGGATGACCAAGAGGTCTTGTTAAGGATCAAGGCACTCTCCAAGAGTTCTATTCTCTCTTGAAGCTCCCTTACCTTGTTCTTCTCTTCATCCAAGACACCGATAAGGAATGCTGTGTCATTCCAGGATTGAGTCAGGAAGGTGCTGTTGCTAAGGGCTTGTGAGCAAGCCACAACCTCCCCAACGTATTCTCCGTTGACACCATAGATGTTGTAGAAGATGACTTGCCCCAAGATCGCTTTCTTCTCGACAACGAAGAAGGGTCCTGGGGATGCCTGCCGGTGACGTTCCTTGATAGCCTCTACCGAGACTTCAACGGAAGGTGGGGATTCTGTGTGACAAGTATGATCGCACAGAATAGTGCTGTCATCACACTGGAACAGGACCAGACACTTGGGACAACGAGCGTGCATCCCGTCCTCCTGCCCCTAGGGGGTTATAGGCCCCTCACCATACTCCCCCAGGACGTACCGTGGGCCTAGCCCCTTAATTCTCTGATCATCTTCGTCATCTCTGCAAACAAACTGGAATAGGTTGTAGCGTTACTATGGTCACAAGTTTTCTTGAGTGTGTTGAATAGCTCTTTGAAACCTCTGAGGGCTGTCTCAGAACCATAGATTGCAGAAAGCCTCTCATATTCAGTAATGGAAATCTTGTATCCCCATTGAAGGCCACAAGCGTAACATGCAACACCGACTGACAAGGTCTCGATCTTAGAGTCCTTGTCCAAACTGACAATCATTTTGAATTCAGGGTTAAATCCAGGAGGGGATGTGAACTCACCCTCTGGTAGGTCAATGGGCACGTTTACTTTACGCCCAGAAGCCCCAAAAGGTAAAGGATGTCTTCCCTGGCATGAGCGAAGAGGTCTGCATCCTCTCTCTGGAGGATACCTCTGGCGATAGGCACGGGGACTCTCTTGGGGGAAATGGCAGAGAGGGCTATCTGACCATGGAAGAAATCATCAGGACCCAGAATGATGGGTCCCTTAGACGACTTCTGAGCTCTCTCCCTGATCCTGTCCAGCCGATTCTGTTCTCTCAGTGGGTCTTGCATGGAAAGGGTCCCTCTTGTAGACATATACCCATGGTAAGGCGTAGAAGGGCCCTCTTTTCGGGAGTGGTAGTCTCAACCTGGATACCTCCAAGAAAATACCCGGCAAGGGGCATATCTTACCGTTGACACACAAGGGATCTGGCTTGGGGAACTTTGTATCCCAGGTGACACCTACCAGGAGATTCCTGGGGTCCAAGGTCAAACCGAAGGTGTAGGCATACCTACCAATTCTGACACGGATTTTTGAAGGTGACTTCCACATTCACTTGATCTCGTCTGCCCAATCAGAGAACAGTGCAAACTTGGCTCTGTCCAGTTGTGCATGAACTTTGGAGAGTGCTTCTGAAGCACTTCCGTTTGCTACTACCAAGGGCTCTGCCCTGAGCTTCTCCACCCTCTGCATCAGGGTAGCAACCCTGGATTGAAGCCTTGCAAGTTGTTTACTCTTGGTAGGACTCTTAGGCATCGTTTTGCTTCCATGGGGTTTCAGGGAGGGTGTCCACGCCTGCCAGCATCTTTTCCATCTTGACCCTCTGCCTCTCGATGGACTTGAGCTTGGAGGTAACCATGTGCCGAACCTGGGCACGGGCTTCCTCTTCCGTCAGGTGCCAGTACGGCTTATGGAAGTAGACGAACCGGGGAATCCCGCCCTGGGTTATCGAAATCATGTTCTTGTTTAGCTGGGCATTCACCGCAGTCATCATGCCCTGAGTCAAGGCATACTTGGTGATCCAGACCTTGGGGATGATCATGGGCTGTATTACACCCTTGTTAGACCGTGCCGTAGAACTTGTTGATACCCTGTTCGCAGTCCAGGTCCATGATGAGGAGTTCGGCTTCGATCAGGAGACGATTGCCCTGACGGGCACGGCTCCGAGCGGCCTTGGCCCTACGGTTACTGTCGTTGCTGGAAAGCGAAGCAAGTTCCACTGAATCTCTGGTTCCGTATGCTTTCATGGTCTGTACCTCTGGTGTACTAACCACAAAGTTCAGGAATCTTAACCTGGATTCGACCTACCCGTGAGGATGTAGTTGATTTCGGGTAGGTTTTCGCCCCCGTAGTGGAGGGGGAGGGGTTCCCCCCTGGCCCACTGAGCGAAGATGATCCCCAGGGCTGCACGAAGTTCGGCCTCCGGGTCACCATCCTGGATGAAATCTTCCGGGAGGGGGACTTCATGTAGGTCTGCCCCATACTGAACCCAATCGGACAGGAGGGTGAGGAGATGCTCTAGTCGTGGAGGAGTCAAGAGGGGCATAGGTCACTTCATAGGGAAGCTGGGGAATTCCTGGACCTGGAGGTCTGCCGGAAAGAGCTTCATGTCTTTCACAACTTCACCTTCCAGGTTCAACTGCTTGACAAAGACAGGAATGTTGTACTTCTTGCAGAACTGTACAATCTCCCTGACCCATTCCAGGTCAGGAGCTCTGCGGTCTTCACCAGACTCACAACCCACGATCACCCAGTCCAGGCAGTCCTTCCAGGGAGTCAGGTCAATCGGGCCGAGCAAGGGCTCGATGGATACGAACCGGAGCTTGGTAGGCACCGTCCTGAGTGTGTCCAGCCGGTGTGTATTCCTCTGGTTCTCAACGGTCACACCGATCCCGACTCCAGGCCAGCCCTCTCCCCAGTTCTTCGGGAGACAGGCAACGGCTCTCTCGATCCTCTTGGTAAGGATCAAGTAGAAGAGGTTGGGGGTCTCCTCGATGACCTTCCAGGCATCCCCTCTCCACGGGTCTGCTTCCTCGATGAAGTAGTCAGACCATGAACAGGTAAAGACCGTCTGGAACCCAGAGAAGGTCTGAGTGAACTTCTTGTTCCACCGTCTCGGGGCATAGAAGGTCTGATGGACTGTCCGGGTAACCACGTTTGGGTCATTGAGCTTGAACCGGGCAACTTCCCGGTACATATAGCAATGCTGGCAAGCCTCAGAGACCTTATGGCAACCCAACCAGGGATTCCATGTGTGTGTGGACCATGGGATATTTGTGTTCATCCCCATGACTAAACCTCAAAGTCTGGAGGTGGGTCCTCCGTGAATTGAACAACAAGAAGGGAAGTATGCCCCAGAAGGAAAGCTCTAGCCAATCTGTGGTACCCGTCCATGATCCGACCATCACAGGAGAGGATGATAGGATAGCTTAGGTCTGCCTTCTCTACACGTTCCCGTTCCTCTTCATAGTGAAACGGGGAGAGTGCCCAGTTCTCCGCTAGGAAGGGCTTGATGTCTACCGTCTTGGGTGTGAGACCTTCAGCGTACCTCCAAAGGGTCTCCGCAAACCAACACTTAGTAGGCCCACCGTCCTTGGAGCAAGAGTAGTAATTCGAGCTTACATCTACATCATCGAACAGGTACACCCCATCACTTACGCTTCTTGTACTGTTCCCATCGAGTTTCCCAGTACTTCCCACCGTGATTCTTGGTGTAGAACATCCCCCAGGTAACTCCCACCTGAATCTCATAGAGCATGGCTGTGTTCCATTCGTCTCTAGTGATATCCGGGGGAAATCGCTTGATTCCCTTGTTGGCAACCTGGAAAATGTCCCAGAGCTTGTCCCCGTGGACGGTCAAGCCCTTCTCGGACAACTGACAGAGATGTCCCTTTCGGCAACTGGCCGGGGTGGGGCAAGGGTCATCCTTGGGGTAGTTGTAGTGCCTGAACTGGATGAGTCCCTGATCCCACAGGGACCGGAATACATCCTGTTCATCCCCCGCACCCCCGATGTAGACTTCCGGGACCTGGGCTGTGATACGACCTTCCTCCAGAAGAGCAGAGAGAATCTCCAGCCCACGTTCAGTAGGAGTCAAGGTCTTGACTCTTTTGGCATTCGCCCGTGAGGTTTCCTCGATCTTCTTCACCAGGGTATCCAGGGCATCTGTATTGAATCCGATCATGGACACTCCATGTGAATAAAGGAGTTGTGACTGTGCCTAGGCTGGGATTCAAACCCTCGGGTCCTTCTGGAGTCCTTCCCTTCCGGTAACTACTCCTTCTGGACTCACCAGTTTCCAGGTGGCCGGTCTACTGCCCCTGGGCCTTGTTCTGGCACTTCGATGGGAGAGGCCCTCGGATTCGAACCGAACCTTGGAGACATCCTCAGAATTGGGTACTCCAAGTGACCTATGACCTCCCGCTTCATGTTTCGCCCGATGCTACCCTCCCTTCTTTATGGTTTAGGGTCTGTCACCCTCTCTTACTGTATCCGTCCCGAATCTTAACTTGAAATCAACCGGACTACTTAGACCTACAGGTAGAGAAACGTAGTAGTACGATTTCTAGTTAAGTTTGGACGGGGCTAGAGTAAGAGGGGCAAGGAACTGTCCTCCAGATCAAATCCAGCGGTCCAAGGCAACTGAGACCCAAGGGAAGAAAATGAATCTCACGTCCCAAATCCGGCCCACTAAGAGTCAGACTGAGCTTGCGGCTTGCGCTATCTGCGGTCACAAGGCCCATTGGCTTGGGGATCATGTTGCAGAGGCACACGGGATGACCCTGGACGATTACATGGTCCAGAATGCCTTCTCCCCTACCTGTTCCGCAGCCCTGGCAGCGGAATGGGACCGCTCCAAGAAGAACGTTGTCAGGAAGGCACCGGACGGAAACTCCCTCAAGATCACGTTCGCTGGAGTTGAATTCCCGGTGTTCACTGATGTACCGGAAGATGCCTGCCTCCCTCTCCCTGCTTGTTACCGTGTGCCTGTGAACGGTTCCCTGGCTGCTGATGTGGAAGCCGTCGCAATTTCCGTCCGTAAGGCACGGTCGGTCTGGGTGTGGGGAGCTCCGGGTACGGGCAAGGATGCGTTCTTCTCTGCTCTGTGTGCCATGACCCGTAGGCCCAGCCTACTGTTCCAGGTCATCCAAGGTGCGGATCTCCAGGCTTGGAGGTTCGTCCGTAGCTTCGATACCAACGGTACAACGTGGGAAGAGGGGCTTCTCCTGAAGGCACTCAGGGACGGGTACACCACCAAGACGGGCAAGAAGCTCCCTTACCTGATCGTGCTCTCGGACTTTGACAGGGCGAACAGGCAGCAAGCCGAAGAGCTCCGTCAGATTCTTGACTCCATCCAGGGTCGCATCTCGGGCCCGGACGGGACGAATTACCCAGTGTTGCCCGGTACGATCATCGTGGCGACTGCCAATAGCTCGGGTGCTGGGGACAACACAGGTCGGTGTGTGAGTGCCAATCCCATTGATGTCAGCATTCTGGACCGATTCGAGCGGAAGTATCGGTTCCACCAGATGGACTGGAAGGACGAAGAGCCTGTAGTGCGAAACAAGTTCCCTGTCCTGATCCAGAAGGTCCCAGGAATCCTGGACTCCATCGGGAAGGCCATTGGAGCTCTGCGGGATGCCGTGGACAAGGAAGAGCTCTACGCTGAAATCAGTCACAGAACCGTCTGTGCCTGGGTCGGTGCGGCTCAGGATATCGTGGAGCTCACTGGCAAGGTTCCTCCGAACCTGCTCAAGAGGGCTGCACGGGTGTTCTTGGACGGGCTTCCCGACGATGACACCAGAGAGAATGCCAAGAGGGTCATGGACCCCCACATCAAGGGTGGTGTGGTTGGTGAAGGTGATACCTCCCACGTCAAGACCAACAATCTCGACAACTCATGGTAAACTGAGAAACTACAACAACCATTACGAATCCAAGTTAAGATTCGGTCATCCCGTAGTAATAGGGGTGGAACCTAAGTCCAGAGTAACACTCTAGGAGCATGATATGACCATCGGTAAGTCCCCGGAAAATGCACCTTCGTACAATAGGATCGAAGAGATTGCCATGATGCTCCTCAATGAGAGGCACCCGGAGTCTGTCACTTCGACGGAAATCTACGAACGTGTCCTGAAGGAAGAGGGGTTGAAGCCCTTCGCTTGCGGGATCATCGAGAAGTCCAAGATGTGCAAGGTGAGGCAGATGTGCCACGCTGCCTTGAACATCTTTTGGGAGAAGAAGGGTGTCATCCACAAGCCGGGGGGTCTCCCTCGGGGTATCTGGGCTCTCGGGAAGACAGATGCCAACGGGCTGGGTGCCCACAAGAGGAACACCAAGGATTCCACTGACCCGAAGACCTCCAAGGTTCAGGACCCCCCGGAGGATTCCCTGGAGGATTCCCTGGAGACCCTGGATTCTCTCTCCAAGGTGGAACCAGATCAGAGAATGGAGTCCCAGGAAGTCATGGAAGTGGAAACAGTCCCGCAGCCCATCCAGGCACCTTCGGTGCTTGCGGCGGGTACGGTCATCGCTCCTGGAGTGGAAGTCGTCTCGGTGACGGTTCAGTCCGAACCAGAGATTCCCGTTCCCGTTCCCGTTCCTGTCCCGGTCCCTGTTCCGGTCCCTGTTCCTGTTCCGGTCCCTGTTCCCGTTCAGGCCGAAGTCACTGAACCCATGAAGACGGAACTAGTGTCAATTCCTTCGGCACCTGTTCCTTCGGCCCCAACACCAGCACCTACCCCGGCTCCGGTGCTCACCCTGGTTCCGAACCCGGAGCCTATCCCGGAGCCCGTTCTGGCATTCTCCTGGGTCATGGATGATTACCTTCGGCAGATTGCTCAGGATCAGACAACGTGCTTTGCCTACTGGACGCCCAGGGGGGATGCCTGCAAGGATTGTCCTCTGGCAAGTTACTGTCGGGCTGCACAGGCTCAAGCATTTACCACGCTGGGTAAGACCCTCAAGCTTCCTGAAAACCTCATCACCCAGTCTGAGGTAGCTGCTCCGGTGGATGGTGTCCAGACCAAGATTGCCAAGGGTATGAATGTGGAGAGGGCTCCCGTTCCCAAGGGTGGGATTTCAACTCCCCCTGGCAAGGTGATCTCGGCAGGGTACGCAGCCAAGTGCTGTATCACCGGGAGAACCATCAACAAGGGTGATCGGTGCGTCTACATCGCCAACATGGGGCTTGCCATCCCGGAAGATCAGAGGTAATCCCTTGAACCCCAGGGCTAAGAGGTTGGTGGATGCAGCCGATTTCCTGGTAAGGGAAATCGTTGCTATCCTCCAGGAAAAGGGAAGTACCGAACTCAAGGTGCTTGCTGGGGCCCTCCTCTTTGACCTGGGGAACCGATTCAAGAGACTCCTGGAACCTATCAAGGATGACTTACGGGAGTCAGTTCAAGATTCCAGGGGTACCCACATCATCCCAGGTGAAGCTGCTAGTTCTTGTACGGTTCAGTACCCGGTTGAACAGGTACGTCTCCGTCCATACATCAATGAGCATGAGGTCAGGAAGGTCTTGGGGGATCGTTTTGAAGAGTACTTCATTGAGAACGTGACTGTGACTCCGGTGAAGGACATCCAGGACAAGATTGCTACAGCCTCCACAGAAGAGGCTAGCTTGATCCTGTCCCTAATCGAAGTTCACACTCCCCCAAGACGTACCAGCTTCAAGAGAACACAATGACAATCATCTCCTTCAATACTACCGAAGAACTGTTTGACCATCTGACCTCTGCACAACAGAGAACCCAGGAAGCTTTCCAAAAGGCTGAACTCTGGCAGAAGGAACTCAAGCCGGGAAACTTCTTCCTCAGAGCGATTGAGGGCCTGATGATCTACTGTCAGGTCATTCCTCTGACTGAACTCAGTGAAGATGACCGTGAATCCGTCCAGGAAGGTCTGGCAAACGGTTACCTGTTCTGCAAGTGCTATTCAGTGATAGTCCCCAACGGAGAGTATGGGGATGTTCATTGTACTACGGCAGAGTTTCCCCTAACGGAACATCAATTCACTCAGGCCCGTGTGTTGGAGTGGCCGTGTGTGGGTATGAAGCTTGGACTTATCATGGGTTCTACTGAAGGATGTGCATGATGCCGAAGCACAAAGTTTCCGACACCCCAGGGCCAAAGCGTGAAGGGACCCTTGCGGAAGTTGTAGCTTCTATCGAGTCTATCAAGGTACTACGGGAATTAGTCAGGGCAGAGCATGAGAGGGCTTTCGGCCCTCCAAACAACGGTAAGCTCTGTCTCCATGCGATGTGTACCTGTGGGTTCTACACCACAGTAGACAAGACTCCTGCCTGTGATGGTCTGGATATCCTCTATCAGATCATGTACAACTCCTCTTCTCTGGAAGAAGAAAACAAGAAACTCAAGGCTGAACTTCAGGAAACCCGAAATACACAGAGTCAGGTCAAATCGGGAGGTTAAGAATCTCTCTGGAAACAGTAATACTAGAAGGATACCTATGGACTACAGCCGAATGACAATGAAGGATCTCCGTGAGGAATTCAAGAAGCGGAGATTCAGCCGTGGTATCCCCATGGATCGAAAAGAGCTTGTGGATATCTTGGAAGACTATGACAAAACACAAGCTACCAACGAGAATGCGTGGAGAGCTACTGTCAAGAGCGTCCAGGAGCCTGTTCAGGGATGGAGAGCCATCTATGAAGATGGGATGACCGTTCCTATCACTCTGGACGTGATCGTAGACCACAAGTTCAAGATGGTGACCTACCGTGCCCTTTATGAGACGAAGCCCTGTGTGCAGGACTTCGCTACTGGGTCTACTGCCATCAATGCCATCCATAATGCCTGGACCAACATGGTAGCTTCTTCCAAGACCCTGACCTACCCCATCGAGCTAGTCTCTCCCGGTGAGAAGTCCAAGGCAGAGATTCTCAAGGAACTGAGAGCACTTCAAGCCTGTCAGTCCTATGAGGATGGGGCTATGGTTGGTGGTGGTATGAAAGGGGAGTGATGACTCCCCAGGCACGCAAGTACATCGTCTCCCTCCTGAGACTTGCTAGGGATGAGTAACACCTACACCGTCGATTTCAAGTTAAGTTTCGGCCTCCCCAAGGTAAGGGAAGTAAGAGGCCCCCATGAACACCATCCCGAACAAGCCCGAAGGTATCCCCAGTGTAGGTGACGGTGCGACCCAGTGCGTCGGTAGTGACTGCTACCCGGCTACGGTCATCAAGGTGGACATCCAGAAGGGTGGGACGGGCAGGGTCACCGTGACCATCCAATCCGACAACTACCAGCGGGCAGACAGCAATGGACCCTACACGGAGGATCAAACCTACACCTACACCCCGAATCCCAACGGTGGAACTACTCAGGTCCGGTGGACCAAGGGTGGCTGGAGAATCGGGGGAATGAGGGGAACCCCGGTGTACTTCGGCTCCCGTCGGGCCTACCAGGACCCCAGCTTCTAGGGGACAGCATGGACCGTCTCACCGCACGCAACAAGCTCGTCATCAACGGGGTGACCTTCACCCTTAACCTGATCTACCGGACTTCCGAATGGGAGCTCAGGGCCAAGTGCCCAGGGGATCGAACTAGAGATAACCGGCTGATCCTCAAGTTCATCCCCATCTTCAAGGAAGGGACAATCCCCCGGTTCTGCTTCAGTACCGACATCCCGACTGAGGAGACGGACCTGGAGGCTTTCCATCAGGCAGCAACCCTGATGCAAGCCTGGGCCAAGGGGGAAATCTAGTCATATCTTGGCTTGTACTGGGCCGAAACCTGAATGTTGCACGAGAAACATTTGGGGTTATCGAGCCGATCACTCCCGGATGACCTGGAAACCGTCCTTGGACAACACACTGAGAAACAGAATACAGGTTGGAAAAGTAGGTCGAATCGAGAACGGTTGTGCTCTCTCGGCCCATCCAATGCCTTGTCAATGGTAACGTGTTGACATGGTTGACCTGAGTAATCCCACCCTCAAAGCCCGAACCGAAGCCCTCTGTGAACGTCAAGTTCCTTACCTGATGAAGGAATGGAATGAGGAATTCGGAGAACTCCTGAAGTTACTGGTATGCCATGCAGCCCAGTATTGGGACTATGAGGGTGTGAACCCCCACGATTTCTGCATCCGTGACAACATTTTGGAGCAAGGGTTCATTGTCTTCGGGGCAGACAACACCCTGATTTGGAGCCTTATTTGGGGATTCAAGCCAGATAGGAATAACTGTTCCCCCGAGTTCCTGGCAAACTATGATACTCTGAAAACCAAGGAAACTCTTTGACAGAGGATTTTAGGTTAAGATTCGGTCCTTCTAGGGTAATCCAATTGAAAGGGACCGAACGATGACACGGGTTGCATATTACCAGGAGTGGGAAGAGTCAGAGAGAGGCTGGGGATGCCGTCCTGATGGCTACCGGCTGTATTCCAACGTGGAGAGGGCCAAGGTAGGGACCCAGAAGACCATGGAGGACCAGCACAAGTTCTTCCTGAGCCTGGGGATGAAGGAAGGATCTGTTCCCGAAGAGTACTCCCGTCCAAGTGGGGGTGTGAATCCCATCGAGGTCACTGATGAGGTCTTCCAGTACCTTGAGGGTCATTCCCTGGGTCTCTACGTGAACAACATCCGTGATATCAAGCTCCCGAAGGTGGTGGAGCCCCCGGTGGAAGCCAAGCCTCCCATGCCTCCCAAGGCTGTGGAGAATCCGGTCTGTCCGGGGGTAGCTCCTTGGACGAACCCCTGGACTGCCCAGCCCTCAAAGCCCGAAGATGTCAAGATCCTTCTGGCAACGGTTACCAAGCCCAGGAGAATCCTCAAGAAGATTCGGTAGACCGTCAGAGGAGTCTGATCCCTACCGTCTTCCGGGTTAAGATTCACACCGAATACCGTAAGGGGGACACATGAACCTCTCTGAAACTATCCTCTCGTTGTACCCGAACGTGGAAGACCCCAATAGGGTCAAGGTACTCCAGTCTCTTACGGTCCCCCAGATTGGGGATCACCACCATGAGGGTGCCTTCATGTTCTTCCACCTGGACCGGATGGTCCAGGAGTTTGAGAAGGTACTGGCAGGGGTTACCCATCCTTGTACCGATGTGGTCAGGGATGCTCTGGTCCGTTCTGCCAAGGCAAACCTTGTCAGGGTCCAAAAGTTCATCGTAGGCCATGACCTGTGCAAGATGGACTGCATGACCCTCCATTGGCATGATGGCATGGTGGAAGCCGTGAACTGGGCTACCTGGGAAGCCCTCATGGGAAGCCCCTGGGAAAGTGATTTGGTTCCCACGGTAGCACAACTTCAGGAAGTCATCAGAAACCACAATATCACCAAGGTCCAGTACTTCAGGACCAGTCAGGGTACTACCCTTAACCATGGTGATGTAGCTGCTCAGTGGCTAAGGGCTCATGGGGAAACGGATGACGTACTTCTTCATACCATCGAGAACCATGAAATCACCATGAGCTTCAGCCAGCTACTGGTGGATGTGTGGAATCGGCACTTCGGGAAGCTCTCCAAGGAAGCACAGGAGTTCAACCTCCTGGCAAACTACCTGGATTCAGCTTCCAGCCTCAACAAGGACTTGGAACCAGACATGGAAGGTTTCAAGTTCATGTCTCAATCGTATGAGACGGCACTGACCTTGAGGATGGCTGAAGAGAAGCTCAATGCCGTCAAGGGCCTGGACAAGACCAAGGTGGCTCGATTCCTGAGTGGTGCCAAGGCAACCTTCCACCCTGTCTCGGAAGTGGATGCCCTGGTTCAGGACGCTGTGATGAAGAGCACGACCCTCTATGACTCCAAGAAGCTCCTGGGTAGCTTGGAGACTTTGGTAACGGCAGGGGCTCTTACCAAGGAGGAATCTACCGTGGTGTTCAATGCCCTGATGGACCCCTCTGAAGGTCAGGCAGCGGTAGGGAAACTCATGGGCCGAAGGATGGCTACCCTCCGACCCGTCCTGGATACTGCAAAAGTGAGTTAAGATTCGGAGCTTCTGTGGTAAGAGGGGTATGGAACTCAACCTGGAAGCTTCGGACCTTACCTCCTACCTCAAATTCATGGTCTCCGCAAAGGAGGGCATGAATGGGTTGGATCGAACCAAGTTCAAGTACCTGGGGATGGAGGACTACCTTCTCCAACATGGGAAGCAGTTTCAGTCAATTCCCCTGACAGGTGAAGAACTGGACATGGTTCAGGTAGCATCCTTGAGCCATAGGTGCGAACAGGGTCAGTGCTTCTACAACGCCCAGTTCATCTCCTACGTCAACCCTGGATTCACCTACTGCGAGGGAGTTGCAGTCTCGGTGATCCCTACTCACCATGCGTGGTTGACCCTCAATGGGAAGGTTGTGGACCTGACCTGGAGACTTCATGGAGACAAGGCTCCCCGAGTCATCCTCCCGGAGTACAACCTGGGCACCTTCGAATCCCCCTACCAGTACTTCGGGGTTGAGATCCCTGGAGGGGACTGGCTCAAGTGGTGGAGTTCCCACAAGAACGTAGCGGTCCCTGTCCTGGATGACTGGAAGAATGACTGGTCTCTGTTCAAGGGGGTTCCGATGGACAAGGTTGTTCCAAGAATCAAGAGGAAGAAGGCTCGCTGATGTTCCGTTGCAGAACTGTCAAACCGGAAGTCTCTGCCTGGGTTGAGATTGAAGCAGAATCTCCCGAGGATGCAGCGAACAGCTACCATGAACGGGATACCCCGAAGTCTCTTACCTACCGGCATGAAACCGAAGGTGGGGCAAGGGTGGTATTTATTGGTTTCGCTAGAATCGAAGTTGAAGGCCATGGTGAGATGGTCTCCAAGGTCTACCACCATGGCATCTGGCGGAAGGGTGGGGTCAAGACCCGTGCCCCGATGACCTTGACTATGGTGGCAGAAGCCCTTGGCTACGATGAGGACCCCAGTACTCTCCTGGACGAATGGCCCGGTGAAGAGACGATGGAAGAAGCAGAAGCTAGGAAGTCTAGTAGACTATGATGGAGCCCAGTGAAACCACATAGACCTTGTATCTATTTCCGGTACGTCAAACGTCCCAATGGTAGGACAAAGAGGATCACAGTCATCCGAGTCAGGAAGGGTGTACCTATCTGTGAGACGTGCTGGGCTATTTACAAGATCACTCTTGGCCGAAGGTGGGTATGCCGATGGTGCAAGAGTGAAGAGAAAGAGATCCCTTCTTCGGCTAAGAAGAAAAATCGTCGTCTCGGCTGCAAGGTCACACCCAACACAAAGGCTGCGTTTCAGCGGTCCCAAGGCTTTGCCTACAAGCCCAGAGTAGCAGCGGGTTAATTTCTTTTTCGCAACCCCTCTCAATGGGGTAGTATCCAGGTATGCAGTCGAAAGAGGCACAGGGCACCAGTTCTAAGGGGCCCTTGGAAGATGAAATTCGTGCCAAGTGTGCCGAGATTGCTGATTTCCTGGTAGGGAAGAACCGATCCTACGGGTCTAGTGTAGAGAAGCCTTTGCAGGTGTTCTCTTCAGGTTTGGACCCGCTTACACAGATCAAGGTACGGATGGATGACAAGCTTTCACGATTGGCTCGTGGAAATGCCATTCCTGGGGAGTCCTTCAAAGACACCCGCCGAGACTTGGTAGGATACCTGATCTTGTTGGAAGTGCTGGAAGAGAAAAATGTTGGAGATGGGACTTAGGAAGTCTCTGAAGTGAGTAACACCCATAGACAGTCGGATGGAACCGACCTGAATGAGGACAACATGAGTGACCCGGTGAATGTGAACGTGGCTGAAATTCCCGCAACTGCAACCCTTACCCCTGCCATCGTGAAGGCACCCAAGGCTCCCAAGCCTACTGTGGTGATCGAGGCTGGTGACGAAGACAAGTTCGTTACCGTAGCCGAAGGTGCCGCAATGGTGGGATACTCCGTCAACTGGCTCAGTGGAATGGCTTCCACTGGGGCCTTCGGCTCCAAGATGGAGAAGATGGAGAAGACCGAGGGGCATCGTGGCCGTCTGACGGTGCGTGTCCTGAACGTCAAGATGCTCAAGGAGCATGTTCTCTCGACGGCAGGCAAGCGTGGACGGAAGAAGGGCTCCAAGAATGGCGAGCCCAAGGCCCCCAAGGCTCCCAAGGCTCCCAAGGCCCCCAAGGCCCCCAAGGCCCCCAAGGCCCCCAAGGCCCCCAAGGCCCCCAAGCCCGTCAAGCTGCTCGTGATGCGGTCCAAGAAGAAGGTGTCTGTGAAGGACATCTGTGAGCTTCTCCGCTGCACGACTGATGCAGACCGGCTGGCCTGGACCCACAAGTACGTCCTGGGTGTAGAGCCTGCGAAGTTCGATGCCTTCCTGAAGTCCCTGGAGCCCGTGGCTCCTGAAGCCAATACCGCTACCGTCTAGCCCGTTCCTCTCCTACATGGGGTAACATCCTAGCGTGGATGACCTCATAGTCCGACTCACAACACATCCTAATTGGGTTTGGTGTGAAGGAATGAAACTCATACCCTTACCGGGGTGTGAGGATAAATCCCTTCCCTACAGACTAGACCACAACCATCTAGGTACTTTGCCCGGTTGGGGTGTGGACCTGGATGATCCTTATACACTAGGTCATCTCTGGAATTTGTGCTGGGCCTACATTCAGGGGACGTTCCATCTTGATATGATGGGGTCAGAGAACTTCCGCAATGATCCTCTCTCAGTATGGGTTCATGCGTATGAGTCCCAAGGCATTCAGTGTGGTGTTCACAAGGATGGTACTTCTCTAGCCGAACTCTTAGCCGAAGTATTGGTTTGGATTTGGATAGAAGGTCCAGATGCCTTGGATGATGCCAAGCGTAGAGCCCTAGAGAAAGGTGAAGACCCCACACATCCTGTCAAGAAGGGCAAAGGAAAACGACTGGAAGTACAGCACAGGGAAGTACAGCACAGGGAAGTACAACCTGTACAGCCAGTTGAGCAACCCAGTCCGGTTGAGCAACACAGTCCGGTTGAACCTGTCTGTGTCCTGGTCCCCACTCCTGTCCCTGTCCATATTCTACCACAAGCCCCTGTAGCCCCTGTAGTCCCTACTAACCTCTCTGTGCCTGTAGGCACCAAGAAGTACCCTAGGCTAATGATCAAGCCTAGAGTACCTGTTCAGGACCCTAACCCCAAGTCGATTGCAGAACTGTTCAACCTAGGAGAAGACCCCAATGGGTAGGAAATTCATCCCTCTGGAAGAAATGGATATAGTGTTTGTGGACACTGAGACAACTGGGTTGGACCCGGCTAAACATGAGATTGTGGAAATCTCAATGATTCGGCAGGATCGACTTGGAAGGATAACCTCAAGTTTCACAACCAAGATCCGACCCTTGAACATCACGGATGCAGAGCCCAGGGCTCTTGAGATCAATGGCTACAATGAGAAAGACTGGGAGGAAGCCCCCTTCTTCCCCGAGGTCAAGGACAAGATACTGAGTCTCTGGAAGGATGCTCTGTTCTGTGGGCACAATGCGAAGTTTGATCATGATATGTTGGTCAGTGAGTTCAAGCGTTGTGGTGTGAACCTGAACGAAGTCAACCCAGGTTACTACCACATGTTGGACACTATCCCTCTTGCCTATGCTATCCTAGGCCGAAGAGGGTTGATCCAATACCTGAACCTGAAGCATATCAGGCCCCGAATGGGGATTCTCAATGAAGGTGAGCATAGGGCAGAGAAAGACAACGAAGATGCCCGGTTCGTCTGGAATACTCTTCAGGGATTGATTGACCGGGACGTGGACCTGTTCAACACGCACCCGTTTGATTTCCCGGCACCGAGACTACTTCGGAAGCTACTTCACTCTGCGATTCGGGTGTTGACTCGTTGGAGCTTGTCTCTCAGGTAACTTCTTGATTACCTGATCCCTGGACAATGAGAACACCAACTGAACGAGAGCTTGGTGCCTTTTGATCCCAGGTTCTACATTCCCTTTCAGAGACCCATCCTTGTTGAGATTACCCTGGGACTCCAGGGTGTCTACCATCTCATAGACGAGTGCTAAGGCTTCTGGCAGAGTAGCATCAATCTTCAGGGATTTGGTGAACTGGAATGCCATCCGGCTCAATTGGGCTAACCGGATATCTACAACCTTGCCTGTATAGAGCATGGCTCTAGTAGGTGAGCTTGTAGGAAGAACCCTTCTTGACAGCTTCCAGGAAGCCGATGATGTCTTCCAGGGTCATCCACATGGAGTCCTTCGTAAGCTTTGCCTTCTCGATGTCGTTCTCAAGCTTACCCTGAACACCTGTGAAACGGTCCAGTGCCCGAGCCAAGGCAGCTTCGAACTCCGACTTCAGTTCCTTGAGGGGGTCTGCTTCGGCAGCAGCTTTGAAGTTGTCCTTGTTCTGGCTGTGTTGCCTCCACCATTCCTTGGCATCTTCAGGAGACATGTTCTGTGTAGGGTCTGCGGGTTTCCCCTCTTCGAACTTACCTTCCTTCTCTTCTGCCAGCATGGTAGCCATATCACAGGCAGTCATGAGCATAGGAGGGGGAGACGGAACCCTAGCTTGCTTGGGCTTGCTAGCGGTCTTGCCCTTCTTGAGATCGGCCCAGGCATCCTTGGACACGTCAGAGTCTACGGAGAGTACCATTCGGTACATCTCACCATCATTCATATCGGCATCTTCCATCAGCTTCAAAGCCTTGGAGATGTCCCCAGTATGAAGACCACTCTTGATCGCAGCCTTGATGTCTGAGATAGAAGCAGTCTTGCTAGCCGTCATCTCTTCCCGTACCTGGACAACACTCTCCGGGGGATTGACGTTCATTTCCTTGAATTCAGGTCCAACAACCTTGGCTACCTCATCAATAGTCATCGTCTCCCCTCTGGGGAACTTGGCACTCTTCAAAATCTCTGCCATCTCACTAGCGAGCATACCTGTATCCATGATTCCTCCAGAACCTCTCTTGAGATATCTCTCAAACTCACCTAGGTCTAAACTACGAGTAGCTTGGGAAGCTACCACCTGTCTACCATTCTTGTCCACTTCCAAAGTCACAAGCATTGCTGGGCGACGGACAACCATGAGGTCTTCGATGGTCTCTCCCCACTTCTTGTAGAACTCTTCGGTCAGTACTTCCCGGAAGTTCTTGTTGGGGTCGGGAATGTTAGGGTCCATGACCTTAACAATCCCTGTACTAGAGACATCTGCTACTACAGAGGCATGACTCCAGGGTCTACCTTCAGGATTCCATGCGATGAGCACAGGGTATCCCTGATCGGTCCAGGACTTCACCATTGTCAATGTAGCTGGGACCACCAACGTCCCTCTACAACCAAAATACTGGAGGGTAGCCATAGCCTCCTCCCAGCGGGCACCACGAAGGGGTGCCGCTCCTAGTACCTTGTTCACATCTTCTTCAGTGAAGGGCTTACCAAGTGCCCGGAGAGCAGCCGAGATACTTGCAGCCATGCAAGTAAATTGAGACTGTTGTCTTATCCCGGGCACATTGGCTGATGCAGTTTTCATGTCCGTTTCAGGGCTTCCCTGTTCTGTGCGGAACCCTTACTGAGAGTATTAGTCATCCAATGCTTTCCCTCTGCAAATAGGGCTAGGACATGCTCACAATCACTATATCTGGCCCCACAGGAACATACGGACTTGTATCTCTCTTCTACGTAGAGGTTCCGTAGAGTAGGGCTCAGGAATGCTACAGCTTCGAACCCAGAACGTGAACCCTTGAAACCAGTGATATCCCCATCCCTGCCCCAGAGAACCTTAAAGGTATTTACAGGATGTGACTCTCTGGTGACCCCACGTTCTACATTCCGGTCTAGTACACTCTGAAGTTCAAAGGCTGCGTGAGTGATCGTAGCCAACCATTCCTGTGCCCTGACCAGAGTGTACTGGAAGTTAGTAAGTTCCTCAAGGAGATTCGGTTCCGATTTTTGTAGTAGACCCCCCATGAAGTAGTCTGCCACACGCTCAGTGCTACTCTTGTTCATTAGGAGATACTATCCAGGATGCCTGCCAGTACCAACGGAAGATCAGTAATCATACCTTTTAGAGCCTTCTCGACACGGGCCTCCCAAGCTTCCCCTAGAGCCAGGACGTGTTTGCAGGGTCCGATGGATTTTGCTCTCTTCTTCCAGTCGGGACAAGAGCAACGGTGTGACCTCTTCGGCAGGAAGGTGATCTGGGTGTCATAGTAGCCCTCAGTGGACGACTTCACCTGGGCTTTGACCGCTGTAATCATACCCCCTTGAAGCACAGGCTTTGGGTCTGGGACAGGTACTCCGGGGGCATTGACACTACGCTTCAAACCCTTTAGCCAAAGGACATCTATGATGTCCTTCTGTGCTACTAATTGGTCTTTCCAGCGAGAGAGTTCCTGTAAATGTCCCTCTACGGTCTGTCCGTCCTGGACAATCCCCCCGAGAATGTATCGTTCAGCTATCTTGCCAGCAAGAGACATGATGAATCTCCCTGTCTGTCAGTGGTGATTGGATAACCAACGGACAAGGCACCCTGAATAACACGGACGTAGGAGACCTCCCTCAGTCCATTTAGACTCTATTATGAAACCCCTATTTTTCAAGGGTTTCGTGAAACGTGTATGGGGTTTAACGGGGGTTTGAGGGGTAGTGAAAGCCCCTGAATGCTCACTCAGGGGTTTATTAAGACATTATAGCCTTCTGCCTAAAAGTAATGGGTCGGAGGGGTAGGTTGGAGATTCTCGGCAGTCTCCCTACCGGCCGAAGGAGTGCCGAAGGGAGTGCCCTGGGTTTGTTTAGGGTTGGAAGGGTCTACAGGTCTTTGTCAGGGTCAATGACTTCCCAGCCTAGTTCTGGTGTGAAAGTCACTTCCAACCTGTCTCGCACTGAGACAGATACCACCATGTAGGATGAGACAGTAGCAATGAATTCAATATGGTTGATGTAATGGTTACCCTTGGAGTCAGTCTTTGAGGACAATGCCTTGGACTCCTTGAGGGTGATTCCATCAATGCCCTTGAGATTCCCTAGAGCCTCTGCGGCTCTGATCTTGAAGAAGTAGGACTGCTTCACACTGAGGAAGACCAAGTTACCCTTGTGGTATGACCACTCCTTGATGTCTTTCCCCTGAGTCTTGACAATGAAAGGGTTCAGATACCGAAGACCTTCCCCAGGCAGGACCACAATATCTTGAGTGCTCTTGTTCCGAAGGAACAGGTCAGGGACATCAGTGAAGAAGTTGTCCAGTGGGAACTTCGGGGTGAACACGGGGTTGCTGGGTGCGGGCATCACAGGCTCCACAGGATTCAAATCAGGCTCAAGCTGGACAGTGACAGCATCGCATTGTCCTTCCAGTATCTCACCGTCGATTAGCCGGGTGAATTCACTTTTCTTGGTAATGCTAGTAACTACCCCGTAAATTGTCTCACCCTCACACCAACGGATGATATTCTGGTTAGGTGTCAGGGTTACAATATCTCCAACTTCAACCTCCCCTGAAATGGTGTTGAAGATCCTGTCAAACACTGGGTTGAAAGTCACGGGCTATCCCTAGTTACTCCTCCCCACCGAAGCACCCGTAATCTTCGTCGGTCCCGAGCCCTGCACTTGCCAGGGCTGACTCGTGATCCCCGTCCATCTGGTCATCGTACAGGTCCGGGTCCATACCGTTCAGGTCCGGGTTGTGCTGTTCGGCCGATTCGTAGTACTCCGAGAGGGTCTGGGCCAGGGTCTCCAGGGTGACCTCCATGTAGCTCTCCGGGTGGGTTTCGAAGAGCCATGCCCCTTCGGGATTGTCCTGGTTCAGCGGGAAGGCACGGCCCACCATCTGGCTGGGTGCCGTGGAATTCTCATCCGTCCCCAGGTAGTGAATCTCCAGGACCAGACCTTCGGGATTCTCCAGGGGAAGGTCACCTTCCGCCTCCATGATCTTGGCTACATGGTACTGAACCTTACGGTCCTGATTGAACGCTGCCTGAACCGGAAGGAGAGCTTCGTTGGTCTTGTCCATGCCCTACTTACTACGGGACAGCACAATCTTAACTAGAATTCTTCAGCGGGTGCCAAATCCTCAATAGTTTCCGAGGATGCCGAGATTTCAACGGGATGGGGATGAATTTAGGTTAAGATTCGGCCGGTCTACGGTTAGTCATCCGAAAGCAGGACACCATGACCAAGACCAACGCAGCTTCCATTCAGACCGTTTCCGCCCTCCTTCAGGTGACCCAGATGGAGAGCCCCAGGTTCGCAAGCTTCACCACGACCCTGGCGGGTGAGGTCCAGAAGGGTGTGCGTCGGGGAGATCACACGGTCCAGATGGTGGTGGTGCTGGGAGCCGACTACCTCAAGCTGGTTCAGCGGTCCCTGGACACCCTGAACGAGATGGTGTCCGACCCGGTGAAGTTCCAGGAGACCCTGACTGCGATGGCATCCGAGGGTGTGTGTGACGAGCAGAAGGGCACCCCGGTCACCTACGAGGACTTCAAGGATGCCCTGAACGGGACCGTCCGGGGCCGCAAGGGCCTGATGACCTCCTATCAGGAGACCCTCGCTGGCACCAACGAGGACTACACCCTGGCAGGGTACATGGAGCCTCTCTCGGTGGACGGGCAGACGGTTGCCGGTGCGATGGTGTACACGGGCCCCGAGCACTCGGAAGACCCCAGGGCCCCGCAGCCGGGTTCGATGTACCTCAAGTGTCTGGTGATCAGCCAGAAGGTCATCACCCCTTCGGCCAACGGAAGCAAGATCCCGAGCAAGTCGGGTGCGGTCATGGCAATCAAGAACTGGCTGGAAGACCGCCTGGACCTCCCGGTCTGCCGCTTCCGCACCGTCCGTCTCCAGAAGGGTGATGCCTCCACCCTCAAGATCGGAAAGTCCATGATGGAAGTGGACGTGGACGGGACCGTCACTGTCAGCTAAGGAAGGTAATCATGGCACCCAGAGCACCCAGAGTAATCCAACCGACACAACCAACCCTGGAACTCTCATCGTCCTTCTGGACGAACCCTCGCACGGCAAGCATGATGATGACCCGGAAGCAACTCCGGGAAGTTCTCATCAAGCATGAGGGTTGGCTCTTCATCATGGGGTACATCTACGATATCAAGAGTAAGCACCTAGGGGCCGGTGCCTACAGAGTCCACCTGGAACAACGAAAGTAGCTGATTTCTTCCCTTCCTTCCCTCTCCCCTCTACAATTCCCAGCATGGACGAGACCGCCAATACGATCACGGGTAGTATCCTCCTGTGTGTTTTCCTGTACCTGAGTTGGTCCTGGACCTCTCGGTATGGTGAAGCTTCCCTGAAACACACTTTGGAGATACATGGAAGTACCTGTTCTGGAGAAGGGCTACGTTAGACTTGTGGCATCCATGGGGGACGATCTAAGCCCTCTGGAGTATGCCAGGATGTCTACGGATACACCTACAGGAGTAGACACCAGGAAGGATGACAAGCTCCGAGAGAGGCTCTGGAAGGATGCTCACACGTCTCCTTTCGAAGCCGTCGAGCTTGCCGTGGAACTCAAGGTGCCAATGTTCGTGCTTCGGCACTTGGACCGGCATCGTACTCTGGAAGTAGAGGGAATGGTTCTGGAGGATTACGATGAGTTTCGTAAGTGGACATCCCGAAATGAATTCTCTACACGGTACTCGGTCATCCCAGATGAGTTCTATATCCCTCCCCCGGAGAGATTCAAGAGGAAGGATATGTTCAACAAGCAGGGGTCTGGAGAACCCCTATCTCCCGAAGAGCAAGCTAGGTTGTACGAGAAGTTCAAGGATGTTCTTGACATCTGTTGCCACACCTATGATGGTTTCATTCATCACGGGGTAGCCTCAGAGCTAGCTAGGGCAATTGTTCCTCCTTGTCAGTACGTCAAGATCAGGCTCAAGGCCAATGGTCTTCACTGGGTACGCTTCTTCAATCTTCGGTTGAAATCAGATGTACAGGAAGAGACTCGTGCCTATGCCGTGGGCATTGCACGCATCTTCCGCACCCTGTTCCCGAAGCTCTGGGGGGCATTTGAGGAGCACACGCTCCTAGCAGTTACATTGTCCAGGTCGGAGAAGGATCAGGTGGTGGAGTGGCTTCAATGGATAGGTTTGACACACCCTATGCCAGATAACCTGCACTCTAACTTCCTGAATATCCTAGCCAAGATGACCAGGGATAGGACTTCGGAACCTCTGGAGATACTTCCTGTAGAGAACTTGACCCCTTAGATACAGATAGTAAGGTGACTCCCATGAGTCACCCCATGTTCACCTATTGGGCCTATCTAGTTTCTCTGGGCTGTTCACCGGAGGATGCTGCCAAGCATGTCCGTGAACTCTATGGTTTCAAACGTAAGTTCCCCCAAATGACCGCTAGAGACGGTATAAGTGAGGGTAGCCATGACCCCTCAAAACTTCATCTGTCCTGATTGCGGTTTCACACAACCTAAGGCTGCTAACGAGTCCTTCCAGGTGTGTGATTCATGTTTCAAGAACAATCCAGATCCTCTGCGAGGCTGGCCTGTCACTATTCGGTGGGTAGGCAAGAAGGGTCGAGGGGTCTATCTAACAGAGAACACCCCTAGGGATACCTTGGTTGAACGCTGTCATGCTATACAGCTTGGGCTAGAGGAGACAGTCAACCTAGCCAACACACTCCCTACTCTAGCTCGATATGTGTTCCCATGGCCTATAGGAAGAAAGGCATTCCTGACAGGGTGTGGCCTTCTTTACAACTATGATTCACAGAAAGTCACGGGTAAGAATCCCAGTGTAAAGGCTGTGATTCGTAGAGGGATGCTAGCTGTTGAGTTCTGTACTCTTCGGGATATGGTTGCCGGTGAAGAACTCACCTTTGATTATCGTGACATCAGGCAGTTCAGACCCTAATCAGTCTTTTCCAGAAGCTCTTCCACACTATTGTAGACCACTGTATCCCCAGGGTTCCAACCTTCCCCCGGTTTTCTATCCTTGGGTTCCTGGTAGGGTTTTCCTTCCGGCCATGGACCTCCTGCACGGACACTGACTTCTTCCTCTTTGGAAAGTTCATCCTTCTTTGCCAGCATGTTCTGGATGTTCCCTTCCAAAGCAGCGAAGAACTCCCACACTTTAGTGTGATGAGGGTTCTTGCACTCTGAAGTGAAATCCTCCAACTTCTTGGCTACGGTACGAACCATACGGACGTTAGCCATCATCCAGGACAGGATGCGAGGGCCCTTGGGGGATGAAGAAACCCCATCGGCAAAGAACTTTTGCCCAATCAGAGGGAAAATGTCATTGACATTCGGCATCAATGTACCCTGGTAGATATCAGGGTACAGAGGTTCCCACTTACCCGTAGAGTAATCTGAATTGAGGTAGTTAGCTCCATGACAGAGCCAGAACTGATAGGCACCAGAAGAATAGAAAGACAAGTCCCTCTTCTTCTCTCGTTTCTCGTATTCACGGGCCCGTATAGCCTGTGGCTTGTTACTAGCCTTGGCCTTCTCGGCTCGCTTTGCAGCTTTCCTCACAACCTTTTGCTGTGCATAACGGGTATTCTTTGACATGAGACTCTCTCCTAAGAGACGGAAGCCCAGGACGGTTAGGGTTATAATACCCCATTCTCTTGCCAAGGGTGGGATTGCTCTGGGGGATCTAGTAGAGAAAACCTACGGTCCCCGTGGAGGCACGGTACTCCTGGATAGGCCCACCGGGATACTCTCTACTTCTGATGGTTACATGGTAGCACAGGAGATAGTCCTGAGTGATCCCGTTCTGAACATGGGTGTTCAGATTGCCAAACGGGGTGCTAGAGAAGTATCCGAGAGAACTGGAGATGGCACCACCACTACTTTACTCATCACCAGAGGAGCCCTTCGTGAAGGGAGAAAACTTCTCTCGGCAGGATGGGAGCCCCAAGACCTTGGAAGGGTCATTGAGTCACTTCTTCCTACGTTCCTGGAACGGTTGGAATCACTAGCCCTGGAACCTGACCGGGAGATACTCTTTAGCATCGCAAGATCATCTTCCAGAGGGGATGAAACTATAGCCGAGAAGGTTACCGAAGCTGTGATGGCTTGTGGAGAGGGTGGAACTGTTCTTGTGCTTTCTGGAGAGAGCACTGGGATTGATCTTGAGATTCGGGATGGTTTGAAACTGGACCGGGGGTGGGTCTCCAACGAGATGGGGCAGGGTCAGATTGAACGAGTCCTGGAGGGATGCCTAGTAGCTCTGGTTGCACACCCCATCAGCACCCTGGAAGACATCACTCCTATTCTGGAGGAAGCCGGGTCCAGGGGATGTCCTGTCTTGGTGGTGTCCATGGGATTGTGGGGACAAGCACTGTCCACGATGCTGGTTAATGACAGGGGAGGGGTAGTCTCTTCGGCTGGAATCAACATCCCCATGCGAGGGTCTTCCCTAGATGCTCTGGACCAGATGATGGATCTAGCTGCCCTGACAGGTGGGACTGTCCTGGACCCCAATCTAGGAATGACCTTGAAGTCATTTGATTCCGTCTGGTTCGGGACCGCAAGGAAAGTCACACTTACCAAAGATACCTGTACCTTCTGGGCCTACCCTGAGCATGAAGAAGGACTTGGGAAACGGATAGCCGAACTGAGAGGACGGGCTAACCGGGCGGGTGTTGAGTCTCACTATGATCAAGACCAACTCTTGGAACGGGCTGCATCCCTGGACGGGGGGCTTATACTCCTGAAGGTGGGGGGCTTCACAGAGAGTGAGGCCAAGGAACGCCGAGGAAGGGTGGAGGATGCCGTCAGGGCAACCCAGTGTGCCTTGAGGGGTGTGGTACCTGGGGCTGGTGTATCTCTCCTGTTTCTTCTGGAGGCTTGTCCCCCTACTTTGACAGGGAGAGTAATACAGGAAGCTCTTCGGGAACCGTTTTCTGTACTCTGTAGGACGAATAATGCAGTCCCATTTAACCCTGAATGCCGTAATAGTCCTTGGGTAGCCTATGACCCGATACAACGGTTGGTGCGAGATTTTCGAGAGGCACCCCAGGTAATGGACCCCCTAGAGGTAGTCTGGGATGCTCTCAAAACTGGGCTTTCATCAGCCATGTCCATTTTGTCTTGCGGAGCGGTGATCCATGATTGAGAAGAAAGATGCTCAGAATGCCTTGAAACTTCTAAGGTTTCTGTGCATTGAGGTTAAGAAGCAGGCAAAGGCTTCAATCAATCTGAACAAGGATAACATCGTTGCCGTAGCCCACAATGCCATGAGGGCAGTACAAGTCCTGGACTTATACCTTACAGGTAGCCCTGGTTCTGCTGAAAGAGCAGTTTACTTGAAAGATATGGTTGGGATCGTGACACTGATTCAAGGACAAGGTTTTCTCTGCCCCTTGTCAAAGGGTATGGGGCGACTGAAGATTGTTAGTAGCTTCCACCCTGAAGGTAAAGATGGTGTTGAGTTACTTACTGAAGACCCGCATGTGAGTTCCTTGTGGAACGACTTGAAGTGAGAGATTATGAGTAGGATAGAACGAATGCTGGAGGTAGTCCGACCCTTTTTCAAGGCTGCATGGCAGACTTTCGTAACCAAGACAGTCAAGGAAAAGGGAATGGATCTCTCTGTAGATTATTTGGATGGCCTGAAAGATGGTTATTGGGCTGGGGTGAAGGATGCTACCAGAATTGGAATGAGCATCTCTACAATCCTGCCAGTTACTCAGATTACCTCTCCCGAAGACCGTCCTAACTAGATACTCTATTCTCTCCGAAAGGGGAGATGAGCACACTAGCCTCCCGCATTGCAGACAAGGTTGCTAAGGATCTACCCAAAGACGTAGAACGCTACGTGGATGAGGGTATTGCACAGGGCTTACCTGAGAGTGAAGCTTGGGCAGTAGCCTGGAGTCGGTGGTGCAAGTACAAGATGCCTGGGGATGAGCACTGTCGAAAAGACCCTGAAGAATATCTGAAAAAAGCATCACAGACAGTAGTTGCTAGATTTCTGAAAGCTATGGACAATGGACAGGCAGGACCCAGTGGGACCTTCCTGGAGATTGACCTTCGGAAAGCTCCGTTCTGAACTGAGGTCAACCCATGGCTCTACGTTCCAAACTCATTCGGCTTGCGTTTGAACAGCCCAAGCTTCGCCCCCATCTACTTCCTCTCCTGAAGACGGCTGGGGTAGGGGATCTATCTCCTACCCTGAACTCAAAGGAAAAGAGACTCATCAACCGTGCCTTGGTTCAGGCTGGTTTTGGTGGTGCCAAGAAGTTTCCGACTATTGGATCAGCTTTGAATGCTGCCGCAGGAGTGACAGGTAACTTCGGCCTTGAATGGGCCAAGATGGTTTCTTCTTGGGAAGTGAGTGGCTTGAACGGGTTTATCAGCATTCCTATGGCAAGGACCAACCAAGAGGATGCCTATTCACCCCTCCCCATCAGGAATTCATATCTGGTATTCTCCTGGACTACCTTGGAGAAAGACCGGATTGAAGTCATAGCCTACATGTCTTGAGGAGCCCCGTGAACCTACGAACAAAACTTGTGAAGTTGGCTTATGAGAAGCCATCACTTCGGCATCACTTGCTACCGTTGCTGACAGCAAGTAGAACCCTGAAGATTCGGGGTAGAGACTTCATCTTCAACGTAGATACCACTGACTTCTCGGCCTTCTCTCCAGATTCGAACCTGGATGCAGAAGAACCGAGCTATTCAGTGATTGAGGCTAAGAACCCAATAGGTGCCATGCACCTGTATGAACTTCTAAATGGAGACCCCAAGGTGTTGTCCAAGGTTGCCTGGGCAAATCTGGGGAATTGGCTCAAGGGCCACAATATCCAATTCACTCTGGACTTCAGCGTTTAGCTCTGGAAAGGGGTATGCCGAAGGGCATCCTTGAGTCTATCCAGCATCGCTGCCACCTTGTTCGGGGGGATGCCTTCACTCTTGGCAAGCTGGATCCGATTGAAGCCCGCAGCCAGCTTGTCAAAGAGGGTCATATAGAGAGCACCCTCCCCTTCATCCTCAATTTCATCGAGGATGGCCTGATGGCAGAGTTCCATCGTTTCATTGAAGGCTGCATCATCCTCCAGGTTACGACCATTGGGATTCCAGAAGTCCCGGTTGGTATCGGAGTGTTCCATATCCTGGAACACTTCCTTGCCACGCTCTGCGAACTCCTGAACATGGAAATCCCCCTTGTTCAGAGATTCACGGTTACGGGTTGTCAGTGCTCCCCTGGATTCCCTGAGAGAAGCATCCGTTCCCCATCCACGGATCTCGGTACAAACAGTCTGGAAGCACCAGACCCGTAGAACGGACATCTTGATTTTCTTGCCGAGAACAAGGTGCCCTCTCAGTTTATCCTGTTCAACCATCTTCAAGGCGAAGTGCTGGAGATGATCCTCGATCACCTTGGTAGACTTACTGACCGGGAACTTGCTCTCAAGGTGGTCCCGGAGTTCCTTCAAAGAACTTACCCAATTTTCCTTCATCCATTCGGCAGTGTAGTTCCTCTTGGGGTCTCCAATGACCGGGGAGACACTCTTGATCTTGCGGGCCTTGTGGTCCTTGCGGTAGAGAGCCTGAGCAATCTCCGCAAAGGCCGCACCAAGAGGAGAGTTCCCCAGGAGCTTCCGGGTCTTCTCAATCTCAGTGAGCACCTGAGCAACCGTAGGCTGTACCTCCGGTTCCGTAGAGAGGCTCCTGGCGATCTGTGCAAAATCATCAAAGAGGTTCGTGTGGACAAGTATGGGGAGAGCTTCCCTGATGTCATACACCACCCACATCACAGCCAATGCTTCAGGCATTGTGGGGGTACTGTCAGGGATGCCGATAGGGAGAACTTCGGCGAGACCGATTCGGTTCTGCATTTTCTACCCCCTAGGCCGCTGGGTCATGCCCGTGAGCCGCAGGTTGGAGTCAGAACTCCCTAGCCATGAGAAGTGGAAGAGTCTCTGGCAGGAGTTCAGGTTTGGGCTGTTTTACCGCTACTTTTCATGGATGTCAACGATTTTTCCAAGGTCAAAGTCGATTTTTCGACCCTCTTAAAGCCAGGGATACTTAGGGGTTGCAGTAAGTTGGTGTAGTCTGAATCCCACACCTAAAAGATTGGGTGTCAATGGAAACCCGATAACACCAGGAAACGGGAGCAATAGAATGGATCACGTCTCCAAAATCGCTGCTATCCTGAAAGCAGCTAGTTACCCCGAGCTAGACATCGTAGCGAGGGCTCAGGTGGTTGAAGGAATTTCTGGGGCAAGCCCCAATTCCTCCATGAAGCTCTTCGGCCAGAGCACTTCCACACTCCTGGGCAAGATTCAGGAGATGTGCCTGAAAGTGTCCCCTAATGTAAGTCCTACATGGTGGGACCGCCGAGAGTCAGGACTCTACAAAGCAGCCGTCCGTGGGGCCAGTAAGATACATGCTGTTGACTACAACCCTGATGACTTACTCCAAGGGATGCTCATGGGCATTGGGCGCTCTGGAGATGCCGTTCAGGTAACCTTCCATTGGATCGGAAAGAAGATTGAGTCGGTCCCGGTTTCTATGGAGAGGTTCTCTCTCGGCAAGATGAACCCAAATGATCCTGTACTTACCAACATGGCAATGAGCTTTGCTTTCAGGAGAGCACAGTCTGAAGCCAAGATTCTTGGTCAAGAGAATAAGAAGCGGGATGACTCGACTGAAGGCACTGGGGATGCTCCTGTAAGTGACATTCTTGGTGGGGATACTTGGTCAACCATCCTGGAATCGGCTCTTGAGAGCAAGGATTCAGATGCAGATGTCATCAAGTGGCTGAGAAAGATATTCAGTCAGGTCGGAACCAAGGGTGGTCAGACCATTATGAGTGCTTACCTGGACATGGTAGAAGGAGGAGCGGAACTTTGGGGTATTGATGTAGCTCTTGCAGCCAAGTTCGGGTTTGCCCAAACATACCTGAGCCGCATGAAAAAGGAGATGATAGAGCTAGCTGCTAGACTCATTACATCCAAGAAGTCTGAGTTTGCAGGATTCCTGGATGCAATCGAAGACAAGAAGTTCTACCGTAGTCTGGAACAGGGCCGTCCCGTTCTGGCCTCTGACAAGAAGCTTCGTGGAGAACTCATCCGTCTCTGCTACCAGAATCCTGTACTTCGGCCCCACCTACTACCTTTGATTACAGGTGAGATTACCTCCCGATTGAATGAGCACTCTTTTGGTGCTCTGATCCCTAGAGGGGAAATGGGAGTTGTAGCAGAGAACCTCACTGAGAAGGCTACATACAATACTGAGAAGTTCAGTCTAACTCTGGAAGGAAACAAGCACCCTTTTGATCAGGTTGTCATGGGAGTTATTCAGGGGGTAACCCTTCCCATCAAGATGCTGAATGGAAAATCCATTCAGATTCCGACTCAGATCGTAGATAGTTCTACCAGCCCTGAACTTTCTCTCACTGAGATTGAAGAAGGTGTTATTCGGGAAACGATCCTTACACTAGAAGTCCCAGTAGGACATAAGGGGAAATACTTCGCTGAAATTCAGAGTGCTTTGAGGCCCTACGGGTTCAAGATCAAAGAAATCCCAGCTTTCAGGACAGCGGAACCTATCTCCAAGAGTGCCTCTCGGATTGCCTCCATGTTTGCAGAAAACCTGTTTAGCCTGGATACCAGCAAACCGGGTTGGGAAGTAGCCACACAGAGACTCTCCCAGGACATTGACAAAGCTGTAGAGAACTTCCGTGTGCCTGGGGACTATGCCAAGAAGTCTCCCAAGGAAGCCCATGAGTCAGTAGCCCACGAGGTAGCAGAACTCTGGACCAACAAGGTTAAGACCACTCTGAACTCTTATGCAGAGTTCGATGCAACGGAACAAACCTCCAGGAAGAAAATCCTGGACAAATTCCTGACTGCCATTGAAGCCAAGATCGGTTTCAAGACCCCTGTAGCCCTGGACACCTACATCGTTGATGTATGATAGACAAGGATAGTTCAATGACTCTACTTGGAAAAATCATTCGTCTCGCCCACTCTAACCCAGACCTTCGGCCTCATCTTCTTCCTATCTTGAAGGAAGCGGCCAAGAAGCCAAAGACCATCATGCGGTTTTACATCACGGACTCCAAGGCTGCGGGGTCTGCTGAGAACAATAAAGTGTTGGATGCTTTCAACACTCTCCTGAACAAAGCGAAGAATGCCTTCAAGCTCAGAGATGTAGACGTGGATTTCTCTGTAGGGGATGCCACCTTCAGGAACGGACATCTGGGTGTAGATGTTGACCTGAGCGGTGATTTTGAGGACATCGAGAGGGCTTGGAAATCGAAGGATGATCTCATCTACAATGTGAGTGCCAAGGTCAAGTATGATGATCTTGCCGAGAAGGTAGACCTTTCCCCCTTCGGTATCACTGAGAGCAGCTTCGGATTTGATGTTGAGTAGATTTCCCCAGGGTAAGATACCCTATGCGTAAGGGTGTCAACATTTTCCTGGGTGATGCCCTCGATCACTACGTTTCCTGGCCTGAACCAACTTGTATCATTTCGGACGGTGCTTACGGGATCAGTGGGTTTGACGGAGACCCGTCAAGTCCTGAAGGTCTTAGGGAGTGGTATGCTCCTCATGTCCAAGCCTGGACCAAGAGAGCTTCCCCGCAGACTACACTCTGGTTCTGGAACACAGAGGTTGGCTGGGCTAACACGCACCCTCTCCTGGTGGAACATGGCTGGGTATACGAGCACCTGATAACCTGGGACAAGGGGCTAGGCCACATTGCAGGGAACGTGAACTCCAAGACAATCAGGAGTCTTCCTGTTGTAACAGAGGTATGTGCCCGGTACACAAGACCGATTGTATTCACTAACGGGGAGAACACCCTTGACCTTCGGCTATGGCTAAGGTCTGAATGGGAGCGCACGGGACTTCCCTGGAACGATGCGAATATCGCTTGTGGTGTCCAAGCAGCCGCTACCCGTAAGTACTTAGGGTTGGATGAACAGTGGTATCCGCCCCCTCCCGAAATCTTTCAGAAGCTAGCTGACTATGCCAATGAGCATGGTTCCCCTGCGGGCAGACCCTATTTCTCTTGGGGTACTGAGTATGACCCTGAGAATCTTAGATACAAGAAGATTCGGGCCAAGTGGAACCATATCCACGGGCTCACGAATGTATGGTCCCATCCAGCCGTGCGGGGGAAAGAACGCTTCAGGTTTGAGGGCTCCATCCTGCACCCCAACCAGAAGCCGGTAAAACTTCTGCAACGCTGTGTGAGTCTCAGTACAGACCCGGGAGATGTGGTCTGGGAACCCTTCGGGGGTCTATGCTCAGGAGTATGTGCTGCGGCATCCCTGGATAGAAGGGGGTATGCCGCTGAGATTCAGGAAGAGTTCTACAAAGTGGCTGTGGAGAGTATGGGAGATGGAATCTTGGAGCTACTCAACGGGTAGTTATCTCACACAGTCATTGACCTGTGAACAGTTCACGATGTTCTTCACGCATGATGGACGTAGAACGTGACCGTTCCTCTGTGTGTTCACACAGAATGCTTCACAGGTAGTCCCGTCTGCGAGATTGTTCCCTTCCTCACAGTGAAGTGACCGTAGGTGCGTGCAAGCAGCACCACAGTCATCAGTATCCGTGGGAGGGATCACCACAGGGGGTACTTCGATGTTTCGGCAGGAACACCCACCTGTGAAAACCAACATTAGAATCAAGTACTTCAACATAGCCTACTCCCATCCCAGGGTCACAACCCAGAAGTCAAAGGAATCATCTGAAGCAATCACAGATGGGTCCATGTAGTAGAAGCCATCATCTCCGAAACCAGTGCCCCAGGAGTTCTCTCCAATGAAGAGACCCTGCTTCCAACCTTCCAGAACTGTACAGTGTGTCCCCTTGGGACGGGTTTCCTTCCCTAGAGTCCCAGTCCTATACCCAAACCAGTCCTCTCCAACAACGGTCCCAAAGATGACGGGATTCTTGTGGAGAAGAGCTTGGTGTACAGCTTCCACCCGGTCCTGACCCGTGGAGTTGATTCTGTAGAAAGCACTGATCTTGTGCAGGTAGGCAGACCGCATGGCCTTCCAGCCTGGATTCTGATTGATCCTGGAGAGTACGGTAGACACCGGCTCCCAGGGCCAATCAGTATCAGGACAGACACCATATCTACGGGCTGCATCACAAGCCAGAGAAGCACACGTCCCGGAGTCACTTCCAGTCCTCTGGGGGAACATGAGTTCACGGGCCAAGTAGTAGTTTGCCAGGACCGACAGGTCTATATGGGCTTCTCTACCTAGAGCCATGATCCTTTTGAGTTCCATGGCCTTGACGGTTGCCTGTGCAACACAAGTAGAAGTACTCCTCTGGTCCTGACGGGGAGACGTGAAAGGTCGAAGGTCTACATCCCCCTCGGCTACACCGGAGAAGCTCCTAGCTTTCAGGCCCTTCTGGTACGGGAGAAGTCTTTCTTCATAGGACCAGTACTTGTCGGATACAGGATCTCTCAGGCAACCATTTACAACAGGGATCATTGAACTACTCCTAGCCCCAACGAGCTACATGAATGGCACTACGGTCAATTTCAGGAAGAAGAATATCGGCTACTTCTTCAGTTGACTTGAAATCATCCCAGGGAAGACGGATCACCGGGACGGTCTTGGAAATCTCAGTGATGAAGTTCTCATACCCTTCCCTGAGACTGACCATATACTCCCTGGGGATTCCAGCTTCTACTGTACGGTCCCTGTTCTGAATCCGACTCATGGCGGTATCCACCGTCACGTCCAGGTACAAGATCACGTTCGGTTGAATCAGGGAGGTCGTCATCCGGTTGAAGAGACTGAGGTATGTCTGCCAATCCCGTGGATGGATGTTCCCACCCTTGCAGAGAATCTCGGCAAAGACAGTATCTTCCTGGATGGTTCTATCCTGGATGGCAGGCTTGCCAGACCATTGTATCTGCTGATGAATAGAGAACCTCTCATTCAACAGATAAACCTGCATGGCAAATCCCCAACGCTTCATGTCCTTGTAGAAGTCGTCAAGGTATTCGTTGGTAGCGACGGGCTCATAGTAGACAGCCCACCCAAGGTACTCCCCTAGTTTCCTTGCCAGAGTGCTCTTACCGGCACCGATGATACCGGCAATCCCAACGAACGGAGGTCTTTGCTTCAAGGGATACCTCTACAGGTTGAACAGGTCATCCAGGTCCATCTTCTCAAGGACAGCTACCTGAGTTGATGTAGACCCTATTGGGGTGACTCTAGGAGCCGGGATGTAACCTTCGGCTGCACGGATACGAGCTTTAGCGATGTCCGTGGCCCCAGGTTCATCGTCTGTGTCACACCCTAGGAACCGTACCCCTTCCAACCGTGCAGCTACTCCCGTAGTTCCTGACCCACAGAAGAAATCTGCTACAACACCCCCAGGCGGAATGATGAGCTTCACAAACCATCTGAGTAATGCCGTGGGTTTAACGGCCCACCTAGGTGGGGTGAGTGTTGCCAGCACTCACCCCACCTTTTCCTCCTACTGGCGTGAAGTACTCACGCAAGTGTTCAGGGATCTCATTGATGTCAAACGTGTCTCTCATCTAACTATCCCTTCTATGAGACGCACAGGGTTGACAGTAGAGACTGTACCCATGCGTGACCCTGAGAACACCAACTTCGCAGTCAGAACCATCATCTGTAAAGGATGCCACAAAGAAGTCACTGGGAGGATGCACCCTGAACAGGAGTATTGCTCCCATGACTGCTTCGCTACATCCCCCAAACCTGAAAGGAGAACAGGGAAAGAGTTCCCGTGTGCCGTGTGCGGGAAAATGATCTATATTCGTGCTCATCAGCAGGGCAAAGAACACTACTTCTGTTCCACAGAACATCACAATGAATGGCAAGGTAGGAATAAGACCACACATACCTGTAAAGTATGTAAGAACAGTTTTCAGTGGTCTCCATCCAGAACGGCTAGTGGGAAATTCAACATCCTGTACTGTTCTATCAAGTGCCGTGACGCAGACCCTACCCGTAGAGAAATGTTGTTGAACATGAACATTCAGCAACAGACCATGAAAATGTCCAAGATCGAACGGATAGGATACAGTATTCTCAATGAGTTTAGGGTTGATTACTTCCCACAATATCTGATTGGCAAGAAATTCCTGGTTGATGCTTTCATACCAGGAAACGACTTGGTTATTCAGTTTGATGGGGACTACTGGCATGGAAACCCTGAGAAGTTCCCTTGTCCAGAACCCAAACAAATAAAGAGAATCCACATGGACAAATCTCAGGATGCCTACATGGTAGCTTGTGGCTACAGAGTGTTCCGTTTCTGGGAACACATTATCTTGAAGCAACCTGATCATGTCAGAGAGGTACTCCGCACCGCTTTAGCTCTGCCAGAACCCATTCCTTTTCTGTCTGTGTTAGACCTTCTCGAATCCTAACCGTTGTAGTGGGGATAGGTAAGTTTTCACACCCCTTGTTCTTCTCTGACTTGGAGGGCTTCGGAGTGTACAGGAAGGGTGCGAAGTTCAGGTCAGATTCCAATGTAGGGTCGTGGGAGAACACGGGAAAGAACCGTGAGGCTCCCCCTTTATCACCATAGTTGAGAGACAGTTTACCTGCCGGGTCTCCTATTCCAGGGCTATAGCTATTCACATTACCACTAGCAGTATTTCTTTGGTAACTCTGGGGGGAGGATGAACTACCACTTTGGGCATTCATCTCGGCTACAGGACAGCCGGGAGCACACTCCCAGGATTCCACAGTCTCCATCCCTTCAGAGTCAGCATAGTTGAAGGCAGTAGGCATATCTCCAGTACCCTCAATACCAGAGAAGCCTATACCCCTGGGAGAAGTACCCCCAACAATGCCCTTGACCTTCTGTGTCCCAACACACTTACATTCAGGGGAGTGACTCAGGACAAGGTTGCTAGGCCAACGGCCCCCAAGGTTGACATCACTAGCCCCACTGAGGTCTGAGGAATTCTTCCAGGAACCTTCCATCGAACCCCCACGGGTCTTGATGGCTTGGACCATCTTCTCATGCTCGGCCAAGTCTTGAGCATTGGCATGAGGTACACGGGTCTTGTCAATGTTGAGGGCACCCACACCCCACTTGAGGATGTTGAGTGCCAGTGTGGACTCAGAGATAGGCTTCCTTCCAAGCCACCACATCTCCTGGGAAGGTTTCAGTGCCGTACCCCAACCCTCCCACTTCTTGGCTTCGGGTGTGGAGGGGGCAGAGATGAGGCTCTGTCTCTCTTCAACCTCCCCACCACCTTGACCATCCTTGTCCGTGTAACCTGCAAGGTAAGATGTGTTCTTTGTCTTACGTCCTACTTGAGTTGGATTAGGCCCTAACACTTCCCTCTCAGCCCCGTCCATCTGGTCCAATTTCTTACTGATGTTCATGGACTTAGGGAAGCCACTGTTCCCTGTCACGAACACCTTGCCATTACGTCGAGCTACGAAAGCCCCAGTAGGGACTCTAATGCACCATACGATTCCGGTGTAAGTGACAGGATCAACCATAGCTTCTATGGTCGGGGTGATATCTGTCATCCCATGAAGGTCTGGGATAACAGGAACTCTGATTGTTCCTTTGAGTTCCTGTGCCTCAATGAACTGGTATTTCCTGGGTTCTCTCTCTACAGGGCATCGGTGGTTCTTGGTGACTAGCTGGTCTGTACCTTGCCCATGGATATGGAACATAGTTCCTTGGTTGACATAGGTGAGTATCTCTTGAACAGGGTCCCAGGAATAGGTGTCATCTTCAGAGTCCCAACACAAGACTTTGTTTCCAACCTTGAGACTGGTGTATTGAACCCAACAATCTTCACCTGTCTTGGATTCGCACAAGACTTCAGTGTCCGGTGTCAGGCAGCCGAACAGGTGTGAGATCACGTCCCTTACCTCAAACCCAGCATCTTCTACAGCGATGCCTGTCCAAGCCGAAGTTCTGGGGAGGGACCATACGAGGATATGGGCACCGGGCTTCAGGGCTCGATAGATGGCCTGGAGACGTTCTGTGAGCCAAGCAATCCACTTATCTCTACCACCACGGTCTGAATCCCAAGTTCGGCTGGAACTTGCCATGAATGAGATTCCCGCTGGTGGGTCTATGATGGCACCATCCAGGCAGTTTTCAGGGAGGCTATTTGCTGCATCCTTGCAATCTGCTCTTACAACGGCCCACTTAGAATTCCCTGTGAGAACAGCATCAAACTCTTCCATGTCCAACCTTACCCTCTATACCTACAGACCCAACAGGTCATCAAGACTCATTGACTCAGGTTCAGGTGCCTTAACTCTTACCTGTGGTTTCTCTTGTGCAGGTACATGAGTCTCAGCCATCCTGATCCTGGCTTCTGCGAGGGATGTACCCCCACATCCCAGGTATCTCACGTTCTCCAGGATGGCAGCTACCCCTGTAGAGCCATTCCCACACAGGATGTCCATGACCACACCCCCTGTGGGAATGATGAGTTTGATGAACCATCGTAGAAGTGCTACAGGGGGATGAATACCCCCTGTCCCATACAGATGTGAGATTACATCCCTGACTTCGTACCCTGCATCTTCAACGGCTAGACTAGACCA